>Ga0209581_1000110_pt1 | contig 262087 bp, 222 predicted proteins | sample Coa_R2_FD_187160 | JGI IMG/M metagenome (GOLD analysis project Ga0209581, IMG submission 187160) | Surface soil microbial communities from Centralia Pennsylvania, which are recovering from an underground coalmine fire - Coalmine... | ecosystem: Environmental > Terrestrial > Soil > Unclassified...
GGAGAAGCAATCTTCCAGGGGTGATCTTTGGCCTCGTCTTTCTCCTGCTCGGCAGTATCGCGTTCGTCCGCAGACGCCGCTGGCAGCGGGTCAACCAGCGGCGGCAGGCAGCAGCAAGGGGGGGTGCTGGCGTACCTCTTGCCGTTCCGCAGCCAGCACCCAATGAGGAGGTACTCGCGCTCCCCTGTGTGATCCGGCTAAAGCCCCACTGGTTCAAGTATCTCGCTTTCTTCTGTTCCATGACAGGATGGCTTGTGCTTCTCAGCTTAGGTATCAATTTCCTGCTGGAAGGCGTGTCCAGTTGGCCCGGCTCACCTTCGGCCTTGGGGGTTCTGATCGCTGGCGTTGTTCTCTTCTTGTACGTACTTGCGCGGGTAGCCTCGCCCCAGCAGATTGCGGTCAGCCTTGAGGGCCTGGTTGTCATTGATAGCCCCCTTTTGTCTCGGACGCGAGCGATTGGCTGGAGTGAGGCGCGGCTGTTTGCCATTTGTGGGAGGGGGAAAGCTGGCAGCCCTGCCGTGTGTTACGAACTCTCCAGCCCGTCGGTTGTGGTACGCTGGGACCGCCTGCGCCCCCAGCAGTGGTGGGCGCTTGAACGTCCGCCAACCTCCTTTGAGGAGTATGAGCGGCAGATGGATGCCCTGCTCAGCCTCATTGCCGCCAGAACGCATCTGCTACTCTACGATGTGCGTTAGAGGCTGCTCCAGGGGGAGGGTAGCTAGCCTTGGAGACAACTGATCGCTCTGCCGCAGCGTCACCTGTGCCCCCAGCGGAGACCTGGCTGTATCCGCTGGGAATTGGTAGCTGATCGGCGAGGGATCAATGAGATACTGATTATAGCCAGCGCTAGCACATGCTAGCGCTGCAAGCGCTCGATGATTTGTTTCAAGCGCCGGGTCTCGCTCTCATACTGCTCGCGCAGGCGGTCCAGTTCCGATGCCATTTCGGCCTGCATTTGCTCCATGCGGTCGCGCATGTGCAAGATTGCCTCCACTCCGGCCAGGTTGACGCCCAGGTCTTGCATCAGCCGCCGGATATGTACCACGCGCTCAATATCGCGGTCTGAATAGAGGCGCGGGCTATGCGGGCTGGGGCCTTTGCGCGCGGGCGCAATCAGCCCCAGGCGCTCGTAATGGCGCAAGGTTTGCTCGTGGACGTTGGCCTTCTGGGCTGCCACGCTGATAATATACCAGGCACCATCTGTGGCTTGGTCTTCCATATCAGCCTCCTTCTATGGCGCAGGCACCAGAGAGCATCGTAAAGGGTTCAATGATCCACCGCGCGGCGCTCATGGCTAGCTCCTTCCACTGCGCCCACGCGCCAGCGCTGCAAACAGCTCGCGCTCCTGGGGTGTCAGCCCGGTGGGCAGCATTACCTGTATCCGCGCGATGAAGTTGCCCCGTGTGCCGGTGCGCAGGTTCGGCATGCCTTTGCCGGTCAGGCGAAACAGCTTCCCGTTCTGGGTCTCTGGCGGAATGGTCAGCGAGAACTGTTTGCCGTCGGGCATCGTCACGAGCGCTTCGCCGCCCAGCATCGCGGTGGTCAGGTCAACGGGAATGTCGGCATAGAGGTCATCGCCCTTGCGCTCGAAGCGAGGGTCGGAGCGCACAGTGATGACCAGAAACAGATCGCCACGCGGTCCGCCGCCAATCCCCGGCTGGCCCTCACCGGCGACGCGCACTTTGGAGCCATTGTCCACGCCAGGCGGGATACGCACTTCGATATGCTTGGTGCGGGTGGTTTGCCCCTGACCCTTGCAGGTGGGACAGGTCTTGCCGTTTATCTCACCGATGCCCAGGCAGGTGCTGCAAATCTCCGGCGATTGCACGACAAACTTGCGCGAGGCGCCGCTGTAGGCTTCCTGCAAGGTGATCTCAACGGGCTGCTCAATATTGTCACCTTGCCGCTGGCGCAGCCGGTCGGCGGTTGAGGTGGAAGTTGAGGTGCGCCCGCCGCGTGTCCCCGTGCTGGCGCCGCGCCCAAAGAGTGTCTCGAAAAAGTCGGAGAAACGGGTCGGATCGGTGTCAAAATCAAATGGGATACCCCCACTGCGTCCGGTGCCTGTCCCGGTGCGAGTCCGCCCGAAGGGACCGGTGCCCGTCCCACCGAAGCCAAATTGCTCCTGCCAGTTAGGGCCAAGCGTATCATATTTCTGCCGCTTTTCCGGGTCGGAGAGCACCTCGTACGCCTCATTGATCTCTTTGAAGCGGGCTTCGGCTTTCTTGTCGCCGGGATTGACATCCGGGTGATGTTTGCGCGCCAGTTTGCGGAACGATTTCTTAATCTCATCCTGGCTGGCGTTGCGCTGCACCCCCAGAATCTTGTAATAATCTTTATAATCCATCGCTGCCTTCCTCCGCCCGAAAGTCAGGCTGGTTGGGAGTTATCCCTCGCTGCGGCTAGCGCTCACCTTGACGCGGGCGGGACGGAGCATATCCTCGCCCAGCATATAGCCTTTTTGAATCTCCTCGACGATCATGCCTTCTGGCTGGTCAGTATCCTCCACCGTTTCGACCGCTTCGTGAATATGCGGATCAAAGCGTTGCCCAACAGTCGGCACGGGAGTGAGTCCTTCGGTGCGCAAGATTTCGCTGAGCTGCCACTGCACCATACGCAGCCCCTGTTGCAGCCCCTCGCGGTTCATCGAGTCCTGGTAATTGATTGCCCGCTCCAGGTTGTCCATGACAGCGACTACTTTCTCCAGCAGTTCTTTCTTATAGCGCTTCACGCGGTCATCGCGCATGCGCTCCTGACGCTTACGAAAGTTATCCATCTCGGCAACCTGGCGAATGTACTTATCCCAGTTATTTGCTGCTTCCTGGCGGGAGGTATTGAGCGCTGCCTCCATCTCGCTGACCTGACTCTCCAATTGGGCAATGCGCTCCTGGAGCTGCGCTCCGGTTGGCTCCGACGCAGCCTCTTGTATGGGGGCTTCTTCTTCTGCCATGTCTTTCCTCGCTAGGCTTCTGAACAGTTGAGTAGCTGCCCAGCTTGTCAAGGAGCAAGATGGACAGCGGGGTGATAGCTCATATTCTAACGTTGATACTATACAATTTGAGCCACTTACTGTCAAGTTTTTAGCATAGAAGGAAGGCGTTTCCGAACTGAGGGAAAAGGGGTAGAATGCTCCTAAAACGCGGAGAGTTCCCGTATCGAGGCTACATCCCAGGATACCTGCCCTTGTCACAGATCAGGCACCAATCCCTCCTCCAGCACATCATCGCGCGATAGCCCACGCGCTGCATCTGGACGCCCTAACCCTTGTGACTCACCTGCATTTGCTGGCGTTGTGCCGCGTGGCTGTCCAGATGGCGCAGCGTTGCTGCCCATCCTGGCCTGGCGTCGTACCGATCCCGATGCCGCACTGGGCCATACTCCGGCTCACCACCCATGCTCCCTCTTGTTGGGCTATCGGGTCCACACCTTGCTCTTTCTTGGGACCGGCTTGCCGCTCCTGTTCTTGCTCTCGCCGACCAATGTTCACGATGCGCCCTTTGCCCGCCCGCTACTCACCTGGGCGATGCGTCTCTTCCAGGTGCGTCCCCGCGTGGTTCGTCTCGACGCCGACTATTGGGGCCTCAAACTGATTGCCTGGATTCACATCACCCTTGGCGCTCGTGCCGTCCTCCCCTGGAACCCCAAAGCCAGAAGCGGCGGGATGGCCTCCCACCGACTTGGACCGCCGAGGAGTTAGGCAAACGTAGCTCCATCGAACGCTTCTTCGGTCGGACCTTCCTCTTCTTTCGAGTGCCTCGCCCACCGATCTCTGGATGGTCGGCGGTCGCCACGCAAGCGGCTTTGACGTATGCTGCCCTTTGGGTGATTGCCCTGGCGGCCTGGCAAGCCGGTCGTCCAGAGTTGATCCGTTCCCCCTGCCTCGTGCTCGCGCATGTTTGGGAGGGTATCGAGTGAGGAAACGCCCTCGGTAGGGGGCAAAATGGAGGTCAGGAGAGAGCGTTGTTGCTCCCCTCCCGGTGTTCCTATTCCTGAGCCTTCTGTTCAGCAAGTTCGATTACTTCTTTTGGTTCTTTTTCTTTCTGGGCCGATGCCGGGGCCGTTCCCAGTGAGGGGGAATGGGGGTCTGGTTTGGATCGGCCAGCAGGGCGGCCTGCTGGCGGGCCTCTTCTGCGTGCTTCGCAAAATGAAGAAAAGAGAGGATGCGACCTTTTCCAGTCGGATAGCACCCTACGCGCAGGAGAAATTCCTTGCCAGGAAACAGCTTTCCAATCAAGCAGTCAGTCTCGGCCACGGTGACAAAAGCGCGTGCTGTTTCCCCTGGAAGAAGCTGCTCACGATCTTGCAAGGTAAAAACCGCAAGCCATTCTTCGCCATCGAAATAGATCCGGGGGCCATCGGCGTCGGTCTGGATAGGGAGAAACGGTATTCGGCCACCCTTTTCGAGGGGAAATAAGGTCAATTCCACTTCCATATCGTGTTCGTCCATCAGAGCATGGTGTACTACCATGGGATGCGCTTCTCCTCGTAGTTGCGTTGGCGGGAGGCACAGGTGCAAGCACAGTATATATCCAGACCCTTCGCGTTTGCTATGTGCGCCTCCTTCCTCTTCGCCACACGATCAGGGGAAGGAGGAAGTAGGAGGGCGTTCCACCACCGAAGAACAGAGTGATCGGACGGCTACCAGAGGTTGTGAAACGCCCTCATAGAAGCATTGTCCCGCCTGCTGGGCCAGGGCTGGCCTTCTGATTGTTTATGTGCTATGATGCCTCAGCCACAGGACAGCGGATGTTTTAGGGAGAGCGAGGGGAGGGCAAGGTTTGCGCTACGCGGTCATCTCGGATATTCATGCCAATCTTGAAGCGCTGCAAGCCGTTCTCCAGGAACTGGCCCGTATCGTGCGCCGCAGCGGCCAGCCGTTCGACGGTCTCTGGTGCCTGGGTGATCTGGTTGGCTATGGACCTAACCCGCAGGAGTGTGTCGACGTGGTCCACTCCCATACGGATGTCGTCATCTCTGGCAACCACGATCAAGCTGTCGCCGGTATCCTGCCAGTAGAACACTTCAACGACAGCGCCCAGGTAACAGCCGATTGGACACGCAGCAAACTCTCCCAAGGGCACCTGCGCTATCTGGCTGGACTGGCTGAGCGGATGGTGATTGGCGCTTGCACGCTCGTACACGGCAGCCCGCGCAACCCTGTCTGGGAATATCTTACCTCGGTTGATGTGGCCGCCTTGAGTTTCCCCTGCTTCTCTACTCCGCTGTGTTTTGTGGGGCATACCCATGTCCCTACGATCTTTCTTCAGCGTGCAGAACCAGTTGTGATGGCAGAGACGGCAGAACGAGCCAGGCGTCTGGAGCGGGCAAACCAGGGCTTTCTGGCTGAAGAGCTGCTTGGGCTGGAGACGCTGAACCAGCTCGCGGTGGAGCAGGAGGAATTAATTCGGGAATCGGTGGCGCCCTGCGAGGTCGTATCGCCTGGAGAGGGGCAATGGGTGCTTCCTCCTGGCTATCGGGCAATTGTCAATCCAGGAAGCGTCGGCCAGCCACGCGATGGCGACCCACGCGCTGCTTTTATGGTCTATGATACCGAACGTGGCTGCGAGTTCTATCGCGTTGAGTATCCTCTGGAACAAACCCAGCGGAAAATCTGGCGATCAGGTCTGCCTGCGCGTATGGCCCAGCGTTTGAGTTACGGCGTGTGAGTGTATCAGCGCTAGCTTGCTGTGTGGAACTGTGGGCCGGAATTGCTTGGTGCTCCTGACGTGTGAGATGTGCTGCGGGTACCTGTCCCATAGATACGCAGCAGCGCAAAGCCTCCTACGCCCAGGACGATAATGGTGGTTGTCACCGCCAGCCAGAAGCCCCAATCAACACCGTACAAGGTTTGATTCACTTTCTCTCCTGATGCTGCTGCGACGGCTGCCTGGATCGAGTTGGCCTGGAGCAAGAACAAGAACTCCAGCAGCAGCACAAACAACGCGATGGTTGAGGTCAGGAGCGCTGCCATCCGCTGGCTGATACGCTGCACGCCCAGCAATGCTGCCAGCGCGATGAGCGCCAGCGAACAGACCACGATCAGCCAGAGGTGTGGGAAGAGATCGAACGAACTGGTCCGATCAAAAATGGGCAAGCCGCTGGCCGTATGCCAGCCAGAATAAGAGACCGTTGGGGTGCTGAGTTTGCTGCCGACATTCCCACTGGTAAAGTCAGGTGTGAAGAACCAGGGCAAGCAGAAGAAGATCAACAGGAACACTCCACCCAACCCGGCGACTTGCCCCAGCAGCGACAGGTCATGCCAGAATCCTCTAAAACCCAGGACAGCGTCGCCTGCCGAGTTTGATGTGCTGGCAGTGGGTTGAAGCGCTGGTGAGTAGAAATATTGGATAGCAGGAGCAGCTCTGGCCGAACCAGCGGGCGACCCGTTGGAGGATCTCTGGCCTGATGGGTATGGCGTAGAGATGCCAGGCAGGCCAGGATACGCGCGCTGGGCTGGCGGATAGGTCCCCTGCTGTGGTGGGCTGCTCTCGTAGTGCGGCAGCGGAGAAGCTATATACTGCGCTGGATAGTTTCCCTGTGCCAGCAGCGGAGACCCGATGGGGGGCTGCTGCGGCCCTATGGACCCTGCCTGCTGATTTGTCAAGGAGCCTGCCGGTTGTGGCGCTGTGGGTTCCGCTTGCCGGGAAGGCGAAGGCTCTACCTGGCGAGGCGTTGGATGCATGTGTGGTGGTGGTGCCCGTCGGCGTGTGGTGGCCTCATTGGGGGCCTGTCTGATGCGCCGGGTGGGCGTTTCATCATCGGGGTGGTAACTGCCCGGCCTGGCCGGGTCTATACTAGGCGTGGCTGGCATCATTGTACCTCCTGGCAGGAGTAGAAAAAACTGTGCCCTTTTATCAAGATCACGAACGGGTTTGAGCGGCAATTCACATGCCAGGGTGTAAGGATGTCGCAGGCTGTGATATAATAGATGATGATCCGGGGGCATAGCTCAGCAGGCAGAGCACTCGCCTTTTAAGCGAGGTGTCCCGGGTTCGAGTCCCGGTGCCCCTACCAGGATGATGTTGCGCGCCGCTTGCTGAGATGAGCGGCGCCTTTCTTTGCCTATGCGCTCTTATTGCCGGATGTATCGGCTGGTCGGCAGCCGTCGCAGTAGCCAGTGGCAATCAGATCAAGCGAGAGAGGGGTGAAGCGATAGCGCTGTTCGAGTTGCTCGCGTAGGCCAGCCAGCAGCGTGTCGTCGGCATGCAGCACAGCGCCACAGCCCCGGCAGAGGAGATGATGATGCGCGCCGCTGTCGGCTGACTCGTAAAAACGCTGCTCGCCCAGCAGGTGAATCTCGCGCACCAGTCCGCGCTTCTTGAGAAGTTCCAGCGTGCGGTAGATGGTGGAAAGGCTGACAAAGGGGTAGCGTTCTTGCACCCGCCGACAGATGGCCTCGGCACTCAGATGCTCCTGTGATTGCTCGATCACCGTCAGGATCATTTGCCGCTGGGGGGTCAGGCGGAATCCCTGGCGACGGAAGAGTTCGTGTTCTGGTGTGGTATGTAGATGAACGGAGTGCGACATAGCCCCTGGCGAACCTCGGTTTCAGTGGGAGTGGCGAGGATACTCTTATGGATTATAACGCGCATTGGGCACCACTGGATACCAGCCATTCTGACAGCGATAGTGTGAGCAAGCCGGGCAGTAGGTTGCCATCTTCTACAGCGGGAAGAATGCTGTGTAGCACCAGATCGTATGACCTTATGACCTTGCAAGAAAATCGTATTATTTTTAAGTGAACATGTGGAGATGTCGGGGGCGGGATTTTCGAGAGAAGAGGCTAAAAAACGCTATGAGTAAAGGATCATCGCAGCGCGCGAGAAAATCGCTGGCTCCCGAGCAATGGTCCGATGTGAGCGCATCTGATGCGCTTGGAGCAGAGCAGCCATCGCTGAACAATGGACACGCGCCAGACAGGGCGCCAACACAGATAAAAACGGCTGAATTCATCGATGAAGAGGCGATTAAAACTGCGGTAGTGATGATGCTCAGGGCTATTGGCGAAGACCCAACGCGCGAGGGGCTGCGCGAAACGCCGCGCCGCATTGCCGAAATGTATCGTGAACTCTTTGCTGGATTACGGCATGACCCTGCTGAGGTATTGCAAGTTACATTTGACGAGGGCCATTCGGAGATGGTCATTGTCAAGGATATACCATTCTATACCGTTTGCGAACATCATTTCCTGCCATTTCATGGCGTGGCCCATGTCGGCTATATCCCGCGCGGTCGCGTGGTGGGTATCAGCAAGCTGGCGCGTGCTGTCGAGATTCTGGCGCGGCGTCCCCAGCTTCAGGAGCGCCTGACTTCACAGATCGCCGATACGATAATGACCACTCTGGAACCCAATGGCGTTGGGGTGGTGCTGGAGGGGGAGCATCTCTGTACGACCATGCGAGGGGTGAAGAAGCCAGGGAGCAAAGTAGTGACGAGCGCTATGCGCGGCGCCTTCAAAAACGCCGCGACCCGTGCGGAGTTTATGACGCTCATTAAGAGTAATGCCGGGTAGCCCGGGGCCAGGCTCCTCCGGCATGCTAACGAGATAACGGTATACGGAAAATATCCCATAATTGGTTCTATCCTGCCACAGCGATGATCTGGAGCCAGTTGCGCGGGATCGCTGAAAGCTCCATTTCCTGGAAGACGCGCTCGGCGGCCACGCGCAGTGCCAGCGCGCCTAGCGGCAGTGGGATGCCTGGCAGCGCGCCCTCGATAAAGCCCGCGTAGGAGCCAATATCTTGCCAGGCTTGGAGCGAGAGGTCGCCTTGTTGCAGTGAGCAGTACAGTTGCGGGAAGCCATTGGCCTCAAACAGATGTTGATAATCGTCACGGGTCAGCCACTGCATCGCGGTGGCGTGTTCCTGGCGCGTTGGGCGCACGCCGGGGTATTCCCGGCGCAAGAATTCCAGCGCCCGCCGAATGCTCAGACGATAGCAGCGTTCGGTGCCCTCTACATACGCGCCTTCAAAAAAGGTTGTATTGCACGCCAGAACCCCTCCTGGCGAGAGCAGCCGCGCAATTTGCCGCAGAAGCTGACTTTTCTCGGCTACCAGATGAATCGCATTGCAGAAAAAGACCAGATCAGCATGCTCAATGAGCCGGTCTAGCTCCGTCAGGTCTCCTTGCAAGAATGCCACCGGAGCATCGGTCAGGCGCTCAGCGGCGCGCTGTAGGGCCTTTCTGGACTGATCTACTGCGATGATCTGCGCCTGGCGGTCCACCTGGCGGAGTTCTTGCACAATCAACTGCGTGATGGCACCCGTGCCACAGGCCAGGTCTACCACGCGCAAAGCCCCCTGACGTGGGAAAGACGCAAGCTGGTCAAGTGCCTGTTGTACCAGCGCCTGGTTGATTGTGGTATAAAACGCATGCTGGGTAAACGGCTCATAAGAAAAGGTATCGTCGGATTCAACAATGGTCATAATGCGTCTATCCCCCAAATGCCCCAACGGAATACGTTTATTTCCTTGATAGGATGAGGATGCTATTCCGGCCTAGCATAGCCGCTCTGTATCTACAATGCAAGAGGCATACAGTTCTCTGGCGCACCGCTCTGTGCTATAATGCCCTGTTATAAGCAGGAACGAAGAAAAGGGCTGAGCAACCACAAAAGAAAGTGCATAACACCAGATGGCCCTGACAGTTGGTATCATTGGCCTGCCCCAAGCGGGCAAGACCTCTCTCTTTAACGCCCTGACCAAGGCTGGCGCGCACATCAGCGGATACCCGACCAGCACGGTACAGGCTAACATAGCCGTCGTGCAGGTGCCTGATGAGCGCCTGACTGTGCTGGCTGAAATCTTCCACCCCAAGAAAGTAACGCATGCTACCGTCGAATTTACGGATGTGGCCGGGATTGGGCAGACCGGCGAGGCAGATCGACGCGAGGGCTTGAACGCTGAATTCTTGGGACATTTGCGCAATGCTGATGCCTTGGCAGTGGTGGTACGTTGTTTTGATAGCCCCCAGGCGCCCCATCCGCTGGGCGGAGTGGATGCCGCGCGTGATCTTTCTGAACTGGATACGGAACTGGCGCTTACCGATCTGGCATCGCTGGAGCGGCGCATCGAGCGTACCACGAAGGCGGCAAAATCAGGCGATAAGAAATATCAGGCGGAACTAGAGGTGCTGCGTCAGTTGCAGGCCGCGCTGAATGAGGGCAAGCTCGCGCGCCAGGTGTCTCTGGCGCCGCAAGATGAGCCGTTGGTGCGGGAATTATTCTTGCTCACCATGAAGCCCCGGCTCTATATTGCCAATGTGGCAGAGGATGTGCTGGGAGAAGCAGCCAACCTGCTGGCCGCGATGGCAGAGGGTACGCTCAGTTCAGATGAGGCGATTCGCCAACACACGGGCGACCTTCGTGCGGTGGCGCAGGTGGGCGCGCGAGCGCGCACCGAAGAAGCGCAGGCAGCAGCCGTTTCTGCGCGGCTGGAGGCCGAGCTGAGCGAACTGAGCGAAGCGGAGGCGGCGGAATACCTCGAATCGCTGGGACTGCCGAAGCTGGGCGCAAATCGAGTTATTCAGGCGGGCTATCGGCTGCTCAACCTGCTCTCGTTTCTTACCGCGGGCGAGGACGAAGTACGCGCCTGGACAATTACGCGCGGAACCAGGGCACCCCAGGCGGCAGGCAAAGTGCATTCTGATATGGAACGTGGCTTTATTCGTGCAGAAGTAGTGCGCTATGAGGATCTGGTGGCCTGTGGCTCATTTGCCGCAGCGCGCGAGAGGGGCTTGCTGCGCCTGGAGGGTAAGGAATATGTCGTGCAGGATGGCGATGTGTGTGTGTTCCGTTTCTCCAAACCCAAAGGCTAGTGCAGCTTTCTTGATGTAGTTCGGAAAACCCTGTTGACAAGAGGGCAAAAGAGGAGTACCATCTACTCAGGCTCTGCCTGGATGCCAGAATAGACAATCGAAGAGTGATAGAACTATTTCAGCGCCTGGCCGTCTGAAGTCCAGGCAAGCGCTTGGGTGTGGTGCAGAGGAGGGACAATACCCGCCGTTGAGTGCCCGATATGCTGGCTATGCAGGGAGCGCAGACTATCAAGCAAGGTAGTCTGCGCGTTTTCTTACCTGCCCATTCGGGCAGCCAGGAAAGCAGGCGAGCGAAGGTGGAAGAGGTTATGTTGTGACGAAATTGGTAGGAGTTTGGTTTTAATAGTGAAAGGAAGGGGAAGTGTAGGTTGGTAGCTGCATGGGTAGTGGCAGAGAAAATGCTAAAAAGTTGCTGGTGTGAGGCTTTTATGATGGACCATTCGGGTCTGCCGACAATGAAGTGCTCGGCAGCGGATGCCAGAGAAGGGAGAGTGTAGGATGCTCGTATTGCGTCGTAAAGTAGGCGAAGCAATCGTACTCAATGGGGTCATTACGGTCTATGTGCTGGCGGTTGAGGGCGAGCGCGTGAAGTTGGGGATCAATGCGCCTCCAGATGTGGTCATTGTGCGCCAGGAGCTGCTTGACGCGGTAGCCCAGGAAAATCGTGCGGCACGCAGGCAAGCCCAGGGTGGAGAGGGTGAGGCGGGCGGCAAGTCCGGTCGTGAATCTCCGGCAGAAGGCGGCACCGGGCGACGTGATTTGCGCGCTATGCTTGACCGCGCGCTCTCCAACCCTGATGGCACGCTTTCTCCACATGGCATGTCCTCTCCTCGCAATGGGCATGTATCAGAGCCGCCAGATGGACCGCGTGCGTCTGTTCATCAACGCCAGCGGCCTGCAAAATCAGAGGGCGATGTGCAGGGCACTGAGGATGAGCAACCGCTGTAAGACCTTCTGACAGCGCCGGTCATGAATCAGGCCCTGAGTATGTCCTGGGAGGTTATCTCCTGTTCAGTGAGGCAGGCGATATTCATCCAGGATCAGGAATTTTTGACATTTTTGAGTCACTTGATTGGTGAGACGATCCAGGGCAAGATCAGGGACTGATTGCCTGGCCTGGCACGATGCGATAGAGGCGGGCCGCCGCCGAAGCCCAGAGCAGCGTCAGGCGCGGCGCGCTCTCGGTGCCCGCCCAGAGGGCATCTTGTGCCTGGCTGTGGAGCGCTTCAAGCAGCAGGTAATCGGCGCCATAGCGGTTGGCAGCCTGCAAGATCACCGCAACATCCTGGTCGGGGATAGCAATCGCGTGCTGGCCGGTTGCGTGATAATAATCCGGCGGATCGGCGACCATCACAATGGGCAGAATGCTCGCAGAAGCGTTCTGCCCATATGTTGTGTTCAGATTATCACTGCGCTTCGCGTAGTCCTGCGCGATCATTCGACCGGCTTGTTGATAGAGATGATAGGTCGTATCCCAGCTAGCCATGTTGGCGACGATAATCGAAATGGAGAGTACAGCGGAGAGCAGGATGGCAGCCGAGAGGTAGACGCGGCGGCGGCCAGCCGCGCGCCGCTGCGCAGACGGGCCAGGACGACGCCGCGCCAGCCAGTCAATGGTCGTGTCCAGGCCGAAGATGGCCGCCAGACTGAGCAATGGGAGCAGGGGGATAAACGAGTGGAGCAGCGTGCCGCGCAGGCTGGGAAAGGTGAAGACCAGCGAGAGACCCAGATACACCAGCAGGAGATACAGCAGGAATGGCAGCGCCAGCATGGTGCGCCGCAGCTTCCACAGACCAATGGCAACCAAAGGCGCGGGCACAAACTCCAGGATTGCCAGGATCGCAAACGCATTTTGCGCCAGGGCCATGAGTTTCGACAGCAGGATATGGCCCCAGCCCCAGGCCAGGTAGCTTTGAAGCGAGAGGTCTTTGCCATAGCTGAAGAAATCGTTATAGGTCGTCAGCCAGATCGTTTTCGTTCCCGCTGATGGCAAAATTGTTCCGGCAACGGCCAGGTTGCGCAGAAACCAGGGCGTCACAATGAGTAGATAGCAGGCCACCAGCATAATGAGCGATGCCCAGGGCAGCACTGCCGGGCGCGTTCCCACTTTCTCCGGGTGTTTCGCGTGCCTCCAGGCGTTATAGCGCGTGGCGGCAAACACGATCAGCGCGATTACCAGCAGCAGCGGCGCGTCGGGACGCGCCAGATGCGCCAGCCCGATCCAGAGACCGGCCAGCGCAAAGCGGCGCGGTCGGCCTTGCGCGCCCTGACCGATGAACAGGAGCGCCAGCCCAGCCGTCCAGGCATACAGGCCAAAATTATCGCTAAAGATGAAATACAGCGGGTAATAGAATCCTCCGCAGAGGGTCAGCAGCGCGGCGCCAAGCGCGCAGCGGCGACTGTGTAAAAACTCCCAACCCATCCAATAGGCCAGCAGTGGCAGCGTGCCGCTCAAAAGGACGTTGGGAATTTCGGCAACGTGCCAGGAGACGCCAAAAACCCAGAAAAAGGGGACCAGGATCAGGGAGGCCAGCGGCATCCAGTAGAGGTTGCTCGGATGGATCACCCCGGCGGGCGGATTCAGGTAGGTGAGGATAAAATCTTCCGTGAAGCCATGTCCCGTAGCGATGTTTTTGGCAACATCATAGTAATAGGCGGCGTCGATATACCCCGGCTGGTCAAAGAGCGCCGCCGTGATGCCGCGCAGCAGCAAGCCCAGGCCGAGCAAGAGCAGATAGTCGCGGCGGCGCTGCTGCGCAGTCAGCGACTGCCCGGTTTGGTCTGACGGGTCAATCTGGTCTGAAACGACTACCTGGTTCTGTTGGCTCTGCTGCCCTTGCGTTGTGAGCGCCTCTTCGCTCATCCGGTTGCTCCCTGTTGATAGATCGTATATTCCCCTACGTGATAGACAGCAGGCCATTTCTGGACTTCGGCAAGCAACGGCTGAAGCTGCGGCGCCTGATCGGGGGCCGCCAGCGCGCGCCAGAGATTATCGACAATGGCGAAGCGGGCGTGAGCAACAGAGGGATTAAAAGCAAAACGGCTCTCTCCTAGATTGGCTGGATAAAACGCGATGCCCTCTCCAGTGTAGGCCACGCTTTGCAGCGGGTCTGCGGCCAGAATGCCAGTCTCGTGGCCGCTGGCATCTTCAGGATCGTCGAGCATCCAGGCAAGCTGTGGTGAGCAAAGAACGACATCGCCCGTGTGGGCATGCGCCAGGATATAGTTCACCGCCTGTTGGGCGTCGTTGGGATGATTGGCGAGGCTGGATTCGATGCCGGTATGCAGCCCGTTAGCGATGCCTGCCGCGTCGGCGGCAATGGTGATGCCCAGAGGCGAGATCAGCGTCAAAAAGAGGATCAGCGCTATGCTGAAACGTTTGGCCCTGACCATCCAGCGCGAACTGGCAGCCATCCGCGCAAACAGCCCGTCCCACCAGCCGTTCAGCCAGGCATACAGGGTCGTGATCGCGCGATCAATCGCCAGTCCAGCGCCAAGCGCCAGCCAGGGCAGCAGGGGCACGCCGCTGTGAAAATACGGGTTCAGGTCGCGGACCTTGAGGATGGCGATCAGCATCAGCGCCAGCGCAGCAAAGACCAGGCCGCGCAGCCGGGCATCGCGGATCAGCCACAGGCCCACCAGACCCAGGATTACCCAGGCATTCAGGATTAGCAGGTGTTGGAAATTGATAATCACGTTCAGCGCCTGGATGATTGGGTTGCCTCCTGCGGCGCGGCTGGCGGTAAAAGCCAGATCACTGAGGAACGTCGCTGGAGTGGCAGCCAGCAGCCCCAGCGCCCCCAGCAGCGGCAGCCCAAAGCCCAGCCCCGCAGCCGTCAGCATATGGCGCGGACGCACGCGCCAGGCAACGCCAATAGCGAGCAGGGGCAGAAATACGCCTTCGTAATCGCTCAGGATGGCGAGCGCGCCCAGCAGCGAGGCAAATAGCAGCCAGCGATAGGAGCGTGTCTCCAGATAGCGCCAGCAAGCATAGATACCCAGGAAAGCCAGCAGCATTAACTGGCTGTAGGTATAGCCCCAACGGGTGTTATCCAATGCCAGCGGAGCGATAGTAAAGGCCAGCGCGCCCCACAGCGCCGGACCCGGCCCGAACATCCGTCGCCCCCATGTCAGCAGCAGCACCGTCGTCAGCAGGCTATAGAAGGCTCCCAGCGCGCGCAGGGTCAGGATGCTATAGCCAAAAAGACGAATAGCAAGAGCCAGGATCAGGTAGAAGAGCGGCGGGTGCTGGACGAACGCCGATGTCAGCGCAAACATGCGCAGGCGGCCATGCAGGAGATTCCAGGCAATATCCAGGTTATAGCCCTCATCTCCATCCCAGCCGGGCGTCTGAGCCAGATTGATGATATGAAAAGCGAGCGCCAGCAGCAGAATAGCGCCAGAAGCAATGAGCAGGCCCCAACGACGCTGGCGTGCCTGTCGCCTGTCCTCCGTTGCAGTTCCCTGGTCTTGTTCTGCGGTTGCTACCAGATGCGCGGCAGACTCACTCACCCCTCGCGCCCCTTCATCGAGAATGTGAAGTAATCCGCTGCACAGTATAGCGGAACTGGGGAATAATGCCAGCCATCATCCCCCAATAGTCCCAGAGAAGCCAGATCATAGCAAATCTGCTTGCACGAGGTACTCTTGCTTGCAGTGCTTGCCACCATGCTGGCGCGCTCCGTGCCGCTGCGAAAACACATACGTGCTTGACAGACGCTCTTGCTCTGCTTATCTTGATGAGAGGATGCCGTATCATTTCGCCAGCAACGGGCGGTGTACATATGGCTCTTATGGGGGGGGTCATGGTGTTCAGGCCATGCCAGCGCGGCCTCGAGCCGCCAGTCAATTTCAGTGGCCTGACTTAAAAATGAAACTTGACTTAAAAATGAAACTTCATGAGAGCCGCAGCAGAGAATGCAGGTAGATCGATGAGAGATGTTCTTGCCGGAGCCGCCTCCTTCCATCTGGCGTTTCCTACCAAACCTGAAGATCAGATTGTGCTGGCGCTGACCTGGGCGCCAACCGCGATTGTTGCGCTGGTACTCTGCATCGCGCTCCTGATTCTGGTGGCGCGTCGTCCTCCGCCGGGGGATGATGAGGATGGTCAAGCGCCCGGCTGGTTCCGGCTGCTGCGCGCAGCTATGTTCGCTGCGCTCATGCAGGCCCTGATGGCTGGCATCATCGTGCTGATCCAGAACGATGCGTTTACCTCATTGGACCCGACAAACCAATATACCCCCAGAGGCATCGTTCTGGGGGCTGTGTTAATTGGCTTGCTGGCCTTCTTTCCTGATCCCCATAATTCAGCGCGGGTGCTGGCACGCGGGCGCGCCCGGCTGGTGGGACCGTTTCAGACGCCGGTAATTGGCCTGCTTGCCCCGGCAGAGGAGCGCGTCTGCACAGCCTATGGACGCATCACTGGAGCCTTCTGGTTGATGGTCGCGCCGCCCATTGTAGCGGGCGTTGGCCTCTCTCTGCTGGCACGGGTCCGCCAGATAGACCTTTTGCCGCTGATCTTGCCCTTCCTCCTCTGTTGGGGCGCCGCGCTGCTGGCGTTTTGGGTGGTCGTTGGCGCGCTGCGCCAGTTGAATCGCCGCTCGTTAACGATCTACTGCCAGGAACTGGCGACGCTGGCGCGCAAATGGGTTGATGCCGTTGATGCCGAACTGCGTCTGGAGGGTCTGGGCTTATATCAGCGCGTGGCTGATCTGGCCGATGTTCTAGGCAAAGACCGGCTGCTGCAAGAAGGGCGGATGCAAACGGCTGAAGCAGTCGCTGAGGCTCGCCTGGCGCTGGCGCAGGCATCGCTGGAACCTGGCGGCCAGGGATTACAGGAGGCAACCGCTTATCTGATTGGCGCTGTTGAGCTGCGCGACCTGAAGCCCGGCGAGTGGCTGGGTCTGGGTTGGCTGCTGGCATCCGATTATGTCCCGGCGTCCTTGCTGCAAGATCGGGCGCGCTATGGGCATTTGCTGCTGAGCTACTGTCGGGCCTGGGTAGCAGCGCAGCAGCAGCTTCGCCAGAAGACGCCGCTCAGCGCTGCGGTGCGGACCAATGTTCGGCTGGGGATGGTTGTAACGATGTTAGAGCGACGTGTCTGCGCGCTGTCGCCGTCACCCGGCGGACAACAGGCACAGCCTGGCGAGGCTGGCAAGGCTGCGAAGGATGCGCAGGCGCCCTGGCGCTCCGATACGTTTCTGCCGGAACTGGCGGCACGCCCCGATCTGCGCCTGCTGCTGGCTCTCAACGAGGCAATGCTCCAGCTTGATGCCACGCTGCCCTGGGCGCGTGTCAATGCCGGGCTATGCCGACTGGCACTGGGCGATGCAGCAGCAGCGCGGGCACACCTGGAGGTGGCGGCAAGCCAGCGGCGCGACGACCCATCCTTGCCGTTCTATCGTGCCGTAGCCTATGCGCGCGAGCAGCAGACCGGCGAGGCACTGGCGCTGCTCGAAGAACTCACTGAGAAAGAATTAGGCTGGTTTCTGGCTGTACGCACCTATGCCGAGACGCTGCTGGAGGTCTTTAAAGCGCCGCAGGTTTCTACCACAACTGGCACTCCTGTTCAGTCAATCAACGCGGAGCGTTGGAAACGTGCGCTGTCAATTCTTGAGCGCGCCTTGATGCAGGAGAGCATCCAGGCCAGGCTTCAAACTCCCGGCGCGGCGCCTATCTATCTGGCGGCGGGCATGGCCGAACTCTTTGGCCGTCAGCAGCCCGCTCAGGCAGACCTCTGGTTCCGCCGGGCGCTTGGCCTTGATCGCCAAAACGTGCAGGCATGGTATGGGCTGGCCCTGGCTTCTTGGGAGCAGGCGAAGACCGATGCCACGCTCAGCGCCGCCCAAGAGGCGCTGCGTTATCAGCCAGACCATATTCCGGCCATGACGCTCTGCGCGCATCTGCTGATGGTGCGTGGTGAGATGGTGCAGGCCGGGACACTGGCCGATCAGGCGCTGCGGCTGCTCAGCGATGCAAAGATTGCTCAACTGCGCGTCGTCCATCACCCCCGGCTTTTTCCAGAACGTGATGTCTTGCTCCGTGTCAAAGGGCGAGCAGCTTTTGAGCAGGGTCGCTTTGACGAGGCGTTTGCCGCGCTCGATCAGGTGGTGCGTCGTTATGTCGATGCGCGCTTCTTCGCCGCGTGCGCTCTCTATCACCTGGGCCGCTATGCCAGGGCCACTGAGCGGCTCAAAGACTACCTTGCCAGCAAGGAGGGCGCGCGTGATGGCCGTGCTTTCCTCTATCTCGGCTGCGCTCTCCATGCGCAAGGCAAAGAACATCAACGGGCAGCACTAAACGCCCTCGATACCTGCCTTACGCTGACAAAGCCCGACGCGCCTGAGCGCCTGCGTGGGCTGTTGGAGCGTGGACAAATTCACGAAGAGCGCGAAGAGTTTGAGGCCGCCGAGCAAGATTATCAAGCGGCTCTGGAGATCGAGCGCAGCGCGCTGCCCATCTATGTGCTGGCGGCTCTCTACCATCGCATGGGGCGTGATGAGGACGCCTATACGCTCCTGGAGCCATTGATGGATAAACAGGCGCGCGCCAATGCGGCTGGTCAGAGCATCAGCGGGCAGATAGGATCGTCGCAGCCTGGAGCTGCACCAGCCGCTGCTCAGAGCCACAGTGGCAATACCATCGTGTTTGCCCAGTCCAATCAGCCGATGGAGGCAGAAATCCAACGCTTATATGAAATCCTCCGCGAGCGCCTTGCCGAACAGGCGCGGCAGGCTGCGGCGAGCAGAGCTGCTCAGGAGGAGCAACCTCCATCGACATCAGCCGCTGAGGAAAAGACCCGCATCGGCCAGCCGGAACCAGCCGTGCCCACTGAGGATGTTATAACGCCAGAGGAAACTGATCGGACATCACCTGCGATAACATCGCCAACTCTTGCCAGCGCTGTTCTAGTGGAAGATGAAAAGACCGTTGTATCAGGAAGCGCGCAGCCTGAAACACCCACATTGGCATCCGATCAAGAGGCGCGCGCAGAGTAACAGCACGCTTGCGTGTTCCTGCTGGCTTTTCTTGCCAGCAAAGGAGAGTGTTTCATGGGCAGCGACCATCAGGATAGCGACCGGCAAGACTTTCTGGAACGACAGGAGGCACGCCGACGGCGCAAAGAGCAGCAGAAGCAGCAGGGAGCTTCTGGGGCGCCCTTCTCGCAAGTGGCTGGGACCAGAGGCAGGCCACCCCGGCGCCCGGCATCAGACCGGAAACCTGCTGTCGCTGGCGGGCAGCCAGAGTCCCCCAAAGCCGCCGGGCAGTCGCCGAAAGCGCGACCAGCCCCCAGGTCAGGGGCAGCACAAACGCCGCCATCAGTGGAAAAAAAGACCAGCGGCAGCACAAAGCAGCCAGCAACAAAACAGCATGCTGACAGCCAATCGTCAAGTAGATTGCTCCCGTCATCCACCACCGAGATAGATAGCCAATCACTCTCAGGCAGCCTGGAAGGACGGCGCACTACTGCGCTCCGTGAATCGCTAGCCGCAGCGACAGCGCCTTCACGCCAACCCAAACCACCACTGCTGACACGCACCATTATCTGGGTTACAGCCGCTCTGTGTGGCTTACTCATCCTGGCGGGCATTGGCGAGGCGTGGACTGTTCACCGGTTGAATCAGCAGATTGCAGCTAGCCAGCAAAGCGTCAACCAGCTTCAGGCAGAGAATGAGGCGCTGAAGAAACTCATCCAGACTCTGCAACAGCCGGGAACTATTGAGGAAGAGGCGCGCAAACTCGGCTTTATCTTCCCCGGCGATCAACCAGTGGTGATCGTCATCGCTTCATTGCCGCCCGCGCCTACCACTGCGCCCGCGCCACCCTCATCATCTAATTTCTGGGGCTTCTGGCCGGATTGGTTGAAGTTCTTCTTTGGAGGCTAGCGCGCCACAGCGCCAGTGCCCAAGCTGAGCAAGGGACACTGGCGCTCTGATAATATGATATGCCTCGTCCACCAATCCGGCTAGAAGGTGGGGCTGCCATTATCAGGAAGGCTGTGAGCCAGCAAGCATGACGAGCATGAAAATGAAGAGGCCAAAGAGAAAGACCATTCCGACCAGGAAGGCAATCGAGAGGTTGCGATACCAGTTATCATCAGCAGGTTCCTGGACTTCTGCTCCCTGGTGCGTAGCCTCATTCGCATGAGGAAGTGCGTTTGCCATGATGCTCCTCCAAAATCTGAGCAGGCTGCTCAATGTGCCCGCTGTATGACATATTCGAGCCTTATAAAAATATCCTGGCATAGAAGCGTTACTACAGGAGTAGCCCCACGTAACGTATTGGTGACACCCCGCTCGCCTCTTGCAGTTGTGGGAATGCCTGCTCTTTGTTATACTTGGGATCAGATATTGGGCGCTGATCTCCCGAAACCTATAGTACACAATTTTGCAGCGGAGGACAATATGTCGCGTGGGATCGACTTTAGCAAGATTCAGCAAGACCCGGAGGAGCCGCAGGGGCCAACACGCCATCTGGTAATGGCAGCAGCGGTAGGGAACCTGAAACAACTGACCGAACAGGCCAGGAGGCAATACCCGTTTTTTGGCGTCCTCCTGCCCGATCCAAAATCTACCCGCGTCAGCGAGTATGTTCGGACCTATTGGAACCGGCTGCATAAGCTCAGCGGCACGGCTTGTCTGATTGCGACGACCCTCCCGCCTGCCCAGCCAACTGAGGAGATGCGCGCCCTCCTGGTGAATCTGGTCGGTGAGGAACAGGCCAGCAAAGCCTGGAAGCTGTATCGCTCCGACCCCGAAAAGATGATGGATGATACCTATGAACTGGCGGCAGACATCAACGTGGGATATAACCGGCTGCCATGCCTGGCGCTCATGACCGATCTAGACTCCAATCAAAAGCTGATCCAGCGCGTCCCCAATTGGGAGGCTGATGACCTGACCGGCTTTTTTGAAGCCGTGTTTACGAAGGTTATCCAGCATCGGCAAGAACCCAACGCGCAGCGGCGCCTGGATGCGCTCAAGAGCGATCTGGGCATGGGATTTATGCTCAAGCTGCAAGCCGCCCGCGCGGCGCGTGGCATTCATGAGACGTTGGCGAACGTCGAGTGGTCGGAGGTCATCAAGTCAACCCTGACCAACGAGGAGTTCCTGAGCGCCGCGCTCAAAGTCGTGTTGGGGGCCTTTGGCGTATCAGCCGGGTAATGAGGAGCATACGACAATGATTCCTGTTAATCTCTCGCATGTGCGCGTACTCGATCTCTCGCAGAATTGGGATATGCACACACCGGGCTTTGCCACCTACGAAGGCCCGACGATAAAATGGATCAAGCGGGTTGCGTTCGATAAAGTGGGCGGCCAGCACATCGCCTCAACCCTGCATGTAGGCACGCATCTGGACGCGCCCATGCACTTCGTCACCAACGGTCAGGATATTGGCAGCATTCCCATCGACAAGCTCTTTGGCCCGGCAGTCGTCGTCGATCTGGAAAAGCTGGGCATCGGCGATTACCAACTCTATGGGCCGCAAGACTTTGAAGAGTGGGAGCGCCGCACTGGCATCCGCATTGAGCGCGGTGATATTCTCGTCATTCATACCGGCTATCACAAATATTATCCCAGCAACTGGTATGGTGAAAGCCAGTACGATGAGACGCGCTATTTCATCAAACACCCAGGTCCCACGCGCGAGTTTGCCGACTGGGTGCTGGAGCGCGGCATCTCCTGGCTGGCGGTGGATGCTGGCTCCGCCGATCATCCCATGAATACGGTCATTCGCAAAGTGCGCCCCGACCTGGCCGAAGAGGCCGAGCAGGTGCTTGGCCGGAAGCTCGATGACATCTTTCCGGTGCGCGACTATCAGGTCATGCACTATCATCTCTTCCCGCATAACGTCTTTCACGCCGAAAACGTCGGCGGCCAGATTGATGATGTCCTCGATCGGCGGCTCTGGATCGGCTGCTTTCCCTGGCGCTTCGCTGGTGGAGAAGCTGCGTTCTGTCGCATGGTGGCCTTTGTGCAGGGGTAATTGATGAGGGCGGGGTCTGGCCTCGGTTTCCTGACCGGCAGGGGCCATCACAGGCCAGGACAAGAAAAGGAGGCTGGAACTTATGAAACCAGCAGCTTTTGCCTATTTTGACCCGACAACCACCGCCGAGGCAGTGGAATTACTTGGCGCGCTTGGCGATGAAGCGAAAGTGCTGGCCGGTGGGCAGAGCCTGGTGCCCATGATGAACATGCGCCTGGCAAAGCCGGAAGCGATTGTGGATATTAATCGGGTCAAAGAACTGGCCTACATCAAAGAAGCCGACGATGGCCTGCTCATTGGCGCCCTCACGCGCCAGCGCGCCGTCGAGCGCTCGTCAATCGTCAAAAAGCGCTCATCTCTGCTGGCCGAAGCCATTCTCTCGGTGGGGCATCTGCCGATTCGCTCGCGGGGCACCATCGGCGGGAGTCTCGCCCACGCAGACCCGGCGGCGGAACTTCCTGCCGTCTTGCTGGCGTTGGATGGCTGGGTGCAGGCCAGCAGCACGAGGGGCACGCGCCGAATTCCTGCGGCAGAGTTGTTTATCGGTCCCCTGCTCACTTCGCTGCAACCAGATGAACTGATAACGGAGGTATGCTTTCCGTTGCTACCGCCAGGGACAGGCACCGCCTTCCTGGAGGTGACGCGGCGGCATGGTGATTTTGCCGTCGTTGGCGTTGCCGCTTGTGTGACGCTCGATCAGCAAAGCGCCTGCACCAGAGCTTCCATTGCCTTGCTTGGTGCGGGCGAGACGCAGGTGCGTGCCACGCAAGCAGAGGAATTGCTGATTGGCAGTCGGCTGGACGAGCGAGCCATCACGGCGGCAGGCGCAGCGGCAATGGCCGGGCTGGACCCGGTGGGTGATGTGCATGCTTCGCCGGAATATCGTAAGCAGGTGGCAGGTGTGCTGACCCAACGAGCGCTCGCGCTCGCCTGGGGACGAGCGCGCCGAAGGAGCGAACAATGATTGAGCCAAAGACCAAAGCGGCGCGTGTGGTTGATCCCAAAGTGAAGGCGGCGCGGCCCAGGCTGATTCATCTGACAGTCAACGGGAAACGCTGTTCTGCAAAAGCCGAGCCGCGCATGCTGCTCTCCGATTTTCTGCGGCACGAATTGGGGCTGACCGGCACACATGTGGGCTGCGAGCATGGCGTCTGCGGCTGCTGCACCATTTTATACAACGGTGTGCCTATTCGCTCCTGCCTGATGCTGGCCGTGCAGGCCAGAGGCGCCCGCATCGTCACCATCGAGGGCCTGGCAGGCGAAGATGGCTCGCTCCATCCCATCCAGCAGGCGTTTCACGACTGTCACGGCCTGCAATGCGGCTTCTGCACGCCGGGCTTCCTGATGGCAACCTATGCCTTTCTCAAAGAGCATTCCGCCCTGCATATGACCGACGAAGAGATTCGCGTAGGCATGGCTGGAAATCTTTGCCGCTGCACGGGCTATCAGGGCATCGTCAGCGCCGTGCGCCAGGCTGCCCAGGCCATGAAAAAATAGCCGTTTTGTTTTCTTCCCCGCCCGCGAAGGCGGGCTTTGTGGCGCAGCCTCAAGGTGCGCGCTTTAGACGCTGGGCTGGAGGCGTGGCCGCCGCGCAAAATGAACTATCGTTATTCGGCAGGAAGGTGAAACCATGACGACAAAATTGCTGGGCGCACCCATCAAACGCCTGGAAGACCGGCGTTTTTTAACCGGCCAGGGCCAGTTTGTCGACGATATTCACCGTCCAGGTATGCTGCATGCGGCTGTGCTGCGCAGCCAGTATGCCCACGCGCGCATCAGAAAAATAGACATCAGCAAAGCGCAGGCGCTGCCCGGCGTCCATCTCGTCCTCACAGCGAATGACCTGGGACCGGCAGGCGGCCCGCTGCCTCTGCTCATCCCGCATCCTGCTCTCACTGCGCCCCGCACTCAGCGCGCGCTGGCGGGCGATGAAGTGCGCTACGTTGGCGAGGCCGTCGCCTTCGTGGTGGCAAGAAATCGCTATATCGCGGAGGACGCGCTGGAACTAATCGAGGTCGAGTACGAAGACCTGCCCGTCGTTGGTACGCTAGAGCAGGCCACCGCAAACAATGCGCCGCTCGTCCATGCCGAGGTGCCGCGCAATATCGCCGCCCATCTCGTGCAGACCGTTGGCGATCCCGACACCGCTTTTGCTCAGGCAGCCTCTATCGTCAAAGATCGTCTGCGCATGGATCGGGGCGCCGCGCATCCGATGGAGACGCGCGGCATTGTGGCGGAATGGAACGAGACCGAGCAATCGCTGACCTGTTGGATCTCCACCCAGGGGCCGATCCCCATCAAGAACGGCCTGGCAATGCTCTTTCACCTGCCGGAGCAGAAGGTGCGGGTGATTGCCCCGGACGTTGGCGGCGGCTTCGGGCCAAAGATCATGATGTTCTATCCCGAAGAGATTCTGGCGCCAATGGCCTCCATGCGCCTGGGGCGGCCCGTGAAGTGGATTGAGGACCGCATCGAGCATTTCATCGCTACCAACCACGAGCGCGAGCAGATTCACGATATTGAGGCCGCCTTTGATAAGGATGGCCGCATTCTTGGCGTGCGCGATACGTTTGTCCATGATACCGGCGCCTTCACCCCCTACGGCATTATCACGCCGCTGATTACGGCGACCCAGGTTCCCAACAATTACAAGGTTCCCAACTATCGCGTCGAGTTTACCGTCGCCTATACCAACAAAGTGCCCGTCAGCCCGTATCGCGGGGCGGGTCGTCCGCATGGGGTCTTTGCGATGGAGCGCCTGCTTGATAAGGCTGCACATGAGCTTGGCCTGGACCGCGCCGAGATTCGCCGCCGCAATTTTATTCAGCCCGACGAGTTTCCCCATGATGTCGGCCTGGTCTTTCAGGATGGCGGCCCGACGACCTACGACAGCGGAAATTATCCAGAGGTCCAGGCGCGAGCGCTGAAGATGATTGGCTGGAACACCTTCAAGCGCCAGCAAGAAAAAGCGCGGGCGCAGGGCCGTTATATCGGCATCGGGCTGGCAAACTATGTCGAGGGCACCGGCATTGGCCCCTACGAAGGTGCGCAGGTGCGCGTCGATGTGCGGGGACACGTCTACGTCTCTACAGCAGCCTCAACCCAGGGTCAGGGCCATTACACCACCTTTGCGCAGATTGCGGCGGACGCGCTCGGTGTGCCATTGGAGAAAGTGACCATCACCACTGGAGACTCGACACAGTTTCGCTGGGGGTCTGGTACCTATGCCAGCCGCGCTCTCACCGTCGCGGGCAACGCCGTCGGGCTGGCGGCGCGGGCCGTCCGCGAGAAAGCCGCGCAGATCGCTGCTGAACTGCTGGAAGTCAGCCCGGACGATCTGGAGTTCGAGAACGGCATCGTCTCGGTGAAGGGCGCGCCCGGCAAATCCTATTCGCTGGCCGCGCTGGCGGTCGCCTCCAATCCGATCCGCTACGCCTATGGCGAAGTCCCCAAACTGCCGCCGGAGCCGCTGCCGCGTCAGGGGCCTGCGCTTGCGCCCGATAAAGAGCCTGGCCTGGAGGCCATCCGCTACTACAGCCCGCCGCATGCTGCCTTTGCCAGCGGCTGCCACGCTGCCATCGTCGAAGTGGATGTCGATACCGGCATGGTCAAGATTCTCAAATATGCCGTCGTCCATGACTGCGGCACTATCGTCAATCCGCTGGTCGTCGAAGGCCAGGTTTATGGCGGCGTAGCGCAGGGCGTTGGCGGCACACTCTACGAAAAGCTGGAATATGACGAGCAGGGCCAGCTTCGCAGCGGCACGTATATGGACTTCCTCATCCCCTACGCCACCGAAGTGCCCCATATCGAAACCGACCATGTGGAGACGCCTTCGCCGCTCAACCCACTGGGCATCAAAGGCGCTGGCGAAGCCGGAGCCATTCCCGCGCCCGCCGCGCTGGCTTCCGCCATTGAAGACGCGCTGGCCCCGCTGGGCATCCGCATCACGCAGGTGCCCATGCCCCCCAATCTGCTGCGCTCGATGATTGCCGAAAAGCGCGCGCCGACAGGGAGCTAACTGTCAAGTATTTTATCGTCAGGTTAGAAGTCGCAGGGGAAAGAGCTGGTGCCGATCAATACGGTAATTTTTGATCGTCCAGCAGCGCCCAGCGGATCAATCGTCGCTGGTCTCATAGACTGGGCGCCGGAAGCAGTCGCCAAGCTCCGCATTCACCAGGCTGGTGTTGGTCCACAACTCGCGGCTCAGGACGTGATGGGTGCCAGTGCAGTAGGGCTTATCGCAGGGCTTATAGTGGCTTTTCTCAAAGAGCAGCTTATCTCCTTCGACACTCACCCAGATGTGTTTGCGTGAATAGCCATCGCCCCATTTCAGCAGCAGACCGCCCTGATATTCGTCGAAGCGTCCCTGCCCATAAAGAAAGTCCCGGTTGAAGCGGTTCAGGATCGGGCGAACTTTGCTCTCCTCGATGATGCGCGCGGCCTCTGGGTTCAGCCGCGTCGTGGCGCCCGCGTCCAGATCGCCTGTAGGGATGGTAAGCTGCCGCGATGATTGCTGCGCCTCCTGAATCATCTCTTTCACATAGTCGGCTTCTTCGTCGCTCATACCGCGCGATTCCCCAAAAATATTGGGCTTCTTCGGCAAGTGATTCGCATTCGGCATCGTATGCTCCATCTGGTTGCGAGCGCCCTGGTGCCCAACGAGGAGCCAACTCCTCGCCAGCCTGGGCCTGGCAACACGCTACTGCTTGGCATGCTTTCCACTTCTTCAAAATAGTCTACCATTAGGAATTGGTTTCTGCCAATCAAGAGAGCGATGGTGAGGGCTATGTTTCTGCTGGCGCAATCGCCACATAAACCCGCTCAGGTTTGGGCCTTCTCCGAAGTACCCGCAGTGCCCCCATCAGCCCGTTATAACTGTGCCAGATGATCCCATACTTCTTTGCCAGCGTCTTCTCAGCAAATGCCTGCTCTTGTACCTCCCTCAGAATGCGCGCTTTCCCTTCGACCGATGGCCCGGTCACTTTGCCATTGAGCGTACATGGCGCCAGCGTTACCCGCGCCGTGTGGCGAATGCGCTTCAGCTTGCCCGCGCCAGGAAACGTATAGAAATAGATCGTCCCGTCCTGTTCAGCGAACCAGACCGGCGTGACGACCGGCTCTCCGCTCTTGCGGAAAGTCGTCAGGCTGATATAGTTCGCTCCGTGCAGGTATGTAAAGTCAGCCGTTTGAGTTTGCATCAATCGTCCCCTTTTGCTATTCCCCCATCGCTTTGATAATCACCCGCTTGGGGCGCTGGCCGTCAAATTCAGCGTAGAAAATGCGCTGCCAGGTGCCCAGATCAAGCTGCCCTGCCGTAATGGGCACCATTACCTCGTGGTGTACCAGCAGCGACTTCAGATGCGCGTCAGCATTGTCTTCGCCGGTATGATGATGCTTATAGTCGGGTTTCGCCGGAGCCAGGTTTTCCAACCACTCCATAATGTCACTGTGCAGGCCAGGCTCGTTATCGTTGACAAAAACACCCGCCGTAATGTGCATGGCTGAGACCAGCGCAAAACCCTCCTGAATGCCGCTTTCGCGCACTGCCTCTGCTACCTGCGGCGTAATATGCACCAGTTCGCGCCGTCGCTTGGTATTAAATGTAAGGTATTTTGTGTAGGTTTTCATAGGGGCAATCTCTCCTGACATGTTGCGAAACTTTCCCCAAGATTTTTTCTATCCCATTGCTCCACTGAATCTACTCCAGACAGCTTGTGGCTGTCATTGCACAGGTTCCCCTTAGTGTTTAGCTGCCAGATAGATTCATCCACCCACTACGCACCAGCACTTCGCGTGCAACCGCAGCGACCGCCTTGTTTTCTGTATCCACCAGTATATCTTCTACCCGGTTCTGCTCCATCTGGGCCACCAGTTCGGCTGCTCGCCGGAGGTGCCGATCAAGCCCAGTCCCCGCTTCTCTCTGCGCCAGTCGGCGCTCCAGCGCGCTCAACGACGCCTGAAGCAGTACCACCAGCATTTCCGCGCCCGGCACCGCCGCGCGATAGCGCTCCAGATCATCCCGCGACTCCACCGCATCGGCCAGGATAAGGCACTCTGCCCCCGCTGCCTGAAAATTGATCCAGACGGCAGCCAGATTTTTCATCGCCAGCGCCTGAACTTTCCGTTTCTAGAGAAGCACGGAGAACTCTCTCACAAGGAGCAATTATATGCCAGGATGTACCAGAAGGGCCGAGTGAAAGGAAACAGAACGAGATGTGCCGAAGTATTCAGGTGCTTTTCAACCTTGAGCCGCCAGCCACTGACGAAGAGATCCGCGCGGCAGCGCTCCAGTTTGTCAGAAAGATTAGCGGCTTTCACGTCCCATCCAGGGCGAACGAGGCGGCTTTCCAGGCAGCAGTCGATGACATCGCCGCTATCACAAGCAGGTTTCTTAGATCGCTTGAATCGAACACAGCCCCAAAAGATCGCCAGAAAGAGGCGGCGCGCGCAAAAGCCCGCGCTGCCCAAAGATTCGGCAAGTGAATGCAAAAGTACCGCCTGTATGCTAGCGACGCGCGTACTCTCGATCTGCCTCTTTCGTCTCCTCAGCAGCAGAAGCCAGGGCTGGCGTACCCGCTTCGCTCAGGCCGATATGCTGCCAGAGAACACGCAGCGGCTTAGGCGCCCACCAGTTCCACCGCCCCAGCAGCCGCATCGTTGCTGGCACCAGCAGGCCGCGCACCAGCGTCGCATCCATAATGACCGCAATCGCCAGTCCCACACCAATCTCCTTAATGAAGACGATCAGCGAGGTACTAAATGCCGCCAACACCACCGCAAAGAGCAGCGCCGCGCTGCTAATCAGCCAGCCCGTCCGCTGCAACCCCGAAGCCACCGACGCGCGGTTATCGCCTGTCGCGTCGAATTGCTCTTTGATGCGGCTGAGCAAAAAGACTTCATAATCCATTGAGAGACCAAAGGCCAGCGCAAAGATCAAAATGGTTTGCGTGCCGTCAATGCTCCCATTCGACTGAAAGCTCAGCAGGTTTTCAAGATGTCCATCCTGGAAAATCCAGACCAGCGCGCCAAAGGTCGCCGTCAGCGAGAGCGTGTTAAGCAGTATTGCTTTGATGGGCATTACCACCGAGCCAGTCATCAGGAAGAGCAGCACAAAGATCGTCAGCGCAATGACCAGCAGCGCGTAGGGCAGCGTTGCCCGCAGATTGGCGAACAGATCCATCTGATAGGGCGTCTCGCCGCCGACCAGCGGCTGGAGTCCCCCTGGCGCATCCAGAGCGCGAATCTGGCGCACGATATTTTCTGTCGCGGTAGAGAATTCCGCCGATTGCAATTCCACCGTCACTCTGGTCGCATCTCCGTTTGCCAGTTGCCGGGCAGCCGCCGCGATTTGCGGATTGGCGCCAGGATTGGCATACAACTGCTGATACTCCGCCAGCGAGAGCGACGGATCAACGGTCACAAGGCTCTGGACCTCAATCACCCCTGGCATGGCTTCAATCTCGCGCACATAGGTATCCAGGCTTGCCAGATTCGCTGCTGCAAGCGCGCTGCCCGGTGTGCGAATAGCAATCACCAGTTCTGACGCGCCCTGCTGCGCGAAATCCTGCGCAAGCAGTTCAGAAGCCACTCGTGCCTCCTGTCCTGCTGGCAATACGCGCACATCGGGCGTCGAGAACGAAGCATGCAGGAACGGCGTTCCCAGCAGCACCAGCACGCCCAGCACGGCCAGCGCGACTGGCACAGGGAAGCGCATCACTGCCTGAGAAAGACGATACCACGCGCCGCGCGCTTCGCCCATGCTGGCAGCGCGCCGCGACCTGATGATGGTGCGGAAAAGACGCTGCATCGAGAGCGCGTTCACGCGGCGTCCCAGAATCGCCAGAATCGCTGGGAGGATGGTGAGCGCGGCCAGCATCGCTACCAGCACCGCCCCAATCGCGCCCATGCCCATGCTGCGTAAGAAGCCTTCCGGGAAGAGCAGCAGCCCAAGCAGGCTGACACTCACAGTCAGGCCAGAGAAGAGAACCGTGCGTCCTGCGGTTGCCAGCGTTCGCTGCAACGCGCCTCTCACATCGCGCTCGTTGGGTGTCAACTCTTCGCGGAAGCGCGTCACGATGAAGAGCGCGTAATCAATCGCCAGCCCCAACCCTGTCACCGTCACGACATTGATGGCGAAGACCGAAATATCGGTCAGGCCCGTCAGCACGCGCAGGATCGCAAATGCTCCCAGGATCGCAATGCCGCCAATCACCAGCGGCAGGCTGGCCGCGACTAGACCACCGAAAACGATAAACAGCAAGAAGCCCACCAGAGGAAAGGTAATAATCTCGGCATGCTCCAGATCAGCGCTGACCTGATTGTTGACCGCCACATTGACTGCCACATTTCCCCCAATCGTGACATGCAGAGGTGGGGCCGTCATCAGCGGTTGCAGCGTCTGGAAATCTTTTTGCTTGGTCGTTATATCTTTCGGGGTCAGTTGCACCGCCGCAAAGGTCTCGTGGCCGTCGCGCGAAAGGAAGCTCGCGCTGTGCGTCGAATAGTAGGAGAGAACCGACGCCACCTCTGGCCGCGCCTGAAGATTGTTCAGCATCTGTGTGGCCGCGCTGGCGAAAGCTGGATCGGTTGCCAGCAAGGTATCGCTTTGCATGACGATCACGACATCGGTTGCCGCGCCGCCAAGCTGCTGATCCAGCAGCGCCTGCGCCTGCGACGACTCGCTGTTGGGGTCTTGGAAGCCGCCCGCGCTGAGCAATCCAAACACGCCGGTACCAAAGATGGCCGCTGCCACCACCAGCACCAGACCGCCCAGGAGAACTGCCCAGCGGGCACGATGGATCATACTGCCAAGCCGTGTTAACACCTGTCCATCCTTTCTTTGTGAATGAGGTTCATTCACTACTGATGATACTGATGAGTCTGTTTCTGCACTGCATTCATCACCCGCCGCATTAACGCCCATCCCAGGTTGCCTGCGGCGCCAAAGAACAGAGAGTGCTGATTCATTGGGTTCTCCTTTTGTGCTGTTTTGTGAATGAAGTTCATTCACTAATAGACCTACGTGAACAACTCATTTGTCTGTACGCTGGAGGGGTCGTGTGGGTTGCAGATTACCGCGTATCGTTTTCGCTTCTTGTAACCTGCCCTGCCTCTCCCTGGATTGGCGGCCCAAAAAACAGCCGCTCGATCAACTCGATCAGCCCCTCGCGGTACAGGTCTTCATGTTCGCCATGCTCGACAGCGAAGCACCGCTGCAAGACGGATTCTACCAGCCCATTGATCATCCGCGCGTACATCACCGTATCAAACGGCGGAAGCTGCCCATGCTCCACCATCTGGCGGAGCAGTGCCTCCAGTGCCTGGTTTACTTCCTCCTTCGCAAGCTGAAGACGCGAAACCTCTTCGGGCGATGGGACGTTCACCTGATAGAGCGACATCACCCCGATGTAGCGACGGCAGGTACGAAAGGTCTCCTCAATCAGCAGGCGCGGAATCTGGCGAATCGGGACGTTCAGTAATTCAGGCGACTGCATAAGCGGTGCTATGGCTGTGTTGATAGTGATCGATACCTCGATCAGAATCTGTCGCTTATTCTGAAAATACAGGTAGACCGTCCCAACCGCCACGCCTGCCGCTCGCGCGATCTCAGCGATAGTCGTTTCCTCGTATCCCTGTTCCGCAAAGAGCGTGCGTGCCGACTCGATAATAGCCTCGCGTTTATCGCGCGCATCGTCGCGTGATAATTCTGGCATAGAACCTTCTGACCATCTCTCGATGAATATCATTCAGAGTATGCTCTGAAAAACGCCGAAAGTCAAGAGGCGTGTCTGTCACTTTGATTCGATAAATATGATACAATTTTATCGAAGATTGGCGTCACCTCAACACGGTCTGACCCATCATCGTGGGGATACTGGGGAAAGTAGGAAAAGTAGGGAAACTTGAGAAAGGCGGGAAATAGTTGATGCTTGATCGGCTTGCTGTCAGCAACCCCTGGTGGAGCGATCCCAGCGCCATTCAGCGGGATCGCCATTTGCGCGCGCTGGAGAACTCGCCGTTTCGACGCCCTCTGCCCGTCGTGGAGAGCCTGCGTACCGATGCGCCGCTGATCTATACCCTGCGTGGGCCGCGGCAGGTTGGCAAAACGACGGCGGCCAAACTCCTGGTGCGCCGACTGCTGGAGGCGGGCATCGCGCCGCGTCGGGTGATGTACTACGCGCTGGACCTGGAGGGCGAGCCGGACGCTCTGGAGGCGCTTGTCCGCGCGGGGATGCAAACGGCGCGCGCCACGCCAGGACCGGCGCAGGGTCTGCCGATCTATTATTTCATTCTGGATGAGATCAGCGCCGTCCCCGGCTGGCAGCAGGCGATCAAGTGGCTGCGCGATAACACCCCGGCGGCGGAGGCGTTTTTTCTGCTGACCGGCTCGGTCGCCTCCGACATTCGCGCCGGAGCCGAGCGACTGCCTGGCCGTCGCGGCGGCGAGGCCCATCTTGATCGCATCTTGCTGCCGCTCGCTTTTGGCGAGTTCGTAGCGGCTTGTGCTCCCGACCTATCCCCGCCGCGTGTCCTGACTCCCGCTGATCTGGCGCGGCCAGCAGGCGCAGCGGCAGATGTCTTGCTAGGCAATGCCTTTCTGGTGGGTCGGCTTGATGAACTGCTGCACACCTATCTTGAGGTGGGCGGCTATCCTGCCGCTGTGCGCGATCACCTGACCCGTCCCGATGGCGCCGTTGGCGAAAGCACCGCGCGCCAGTTGTGGGATATGGTGGCCGGAGATGTCAGCCGTTTTCGCGGCGATCCGCTCAAGGCGCTGCGCCTGATTGAGCGTGTCAGCATGGACCTGGGATCATCGGTCAGCTACAACCGGCTTTCGGAACATCTCGGCTACGCAGTTGATACCATCGAGGATTATGTACGGCGTCTGGGGGAAGCTTTCCAACTGCTGACGCTGCACTTCTTTGATCTTTCCAGAGGCATCGTGGCGCCGAAGAAAAATATCAAACTCTATCCCGTTGATCCCTTGCTGGTGCGGCTGCCGCGCATGATGCTCCGCAGCACACGCCTGCCCGAAACGTCTGCGCTGGTCGAATCGGTGTTGGCGCTGGCGTTGTTCCGCGCGGCAGAATTGGATTTGATGGAAGCCTTTAACGTGCCGCGCACGCTCTACTACTGGCGCTCAGCGCGCTCCAGCGCCGAGCGCGAAGTGGATTTTCTGCTGGACCCAACGGGCGCGCGGCTGGCCTTTGAATCAAAATATGAGAACATTATCCAGGGCTTTGACGCGGCAACCCTCCGGCGCGTCTTTGGCGGCGGGACGCTTTTTACCCACCAGGAGCTGCGACTGCCAACCGGCGAAGGGGATGATACCGTAGCGCGCATCCCGGCGGCGCTGGCGCTCTGGCTGCTGCCGCCGGGACAGGCAATCGTGGGCAAAGGGCCAGTGACGAGTTTCACCAACTCGCGTTGAGGCTGGGGGCGCTTGTACCTCCAGCGTCCCCGCCGACAGGGGCGGGGCCATCGCCTGGCATCAGCCGATGCCCAGTTCCCAGCGGGCATCTTCACTCATGCGGTCGGGAGACCAGGGTGGATCAAAGGTCAGTTCCACATGGGCTTTCTTGACGCCCGGCACTTCCAGCAGTCTGGACTCGACTTCAGCCATCACATCACCCGCGACCGGGCAACCCATTGCCGTCAGCGTCATCACGACGCCCACGCTATCTCTCCCGATGTTGACCTCGTAGACCAGCCCAAGATCAACAATATTGACCGGAATTTCGGGATCATAGCACTCGCGCAGTGCTTCAATCACTGCATCCTGATCAATGACAACATCCTGCTCGCTCTGCTCGGATTCTTGTGTGGTTTCGGCCATAACGGCCCTCCTATCGGGGAACGCGCACGATTGCGCGGTGAATTATTTGCTCTTCTCGTAAGAACTATAGCCCATTGCTGGGCCTAAAGTCAAAGCAGGCAGCATTATTTCTTCAAGATCGCCTGTTTGCCTCCGGGGGAGTGACCATTTAGCAGATAGCGCTCAATCGCGTGGGCGACGCCATCCTGCGTGTTGGGCAATGTCTGCGCGCGGGCGACGGCCTGCACCTCCGGGGGCGCCTGGCCCATTGCCACGCCCAGCCCGGCCAGCCTGAGCATCGAGATGTCGTTAAAACTATCGCCCATCGCTATCGTCTCGCCGGGCGCGATGCCCAGGCGATTGCTCAGCAGCGTAAGCGCGCTGCCTTTGCCGACGGTGGGACTCATCACCGAAAGCTCGGCGCTGCCATAGCTGCCCATCGCGTTCAGATAAAGTTGGCAGGGCAAGGGACGCAGCTCATCGGCGATAAGCGCCAGGCGTTCCAGCGGACCAAAAGTCACCACACGCAGTGGGTCGCCGTTCCCGTTGCAAAGTTTATCGAGTGGGCGACGCTCAAGCTGGGAAGCGAAGATGCTGAAATACGCTGCTTCCCAGCGGGTATCGCCAGCCTGCGGGCCGGTCAGGATGCGCTCACCATGCGCCAGGTTGTATTGGGCAAGGGGCTGGAAGCCATGCCGGACAATAACATCAGCGGCCACCTGCCCCACCAGCGCAGAAAGGGGATCGCTGTGCCAGTGTTCGCCGGAAGGATGGTCGCGGATGAGCGCGCCATCATAGCTGACTACCGGGCCATTCAGGCCAAGGTCGGCGGCGAAAAGAGCCGCGCTGTAGTGGCGCCGTGCGGTTGCCAGAGCGACTACTATGCCTGCCGCTTGCGCTCGCTCGATAGCGCGGCGTGTGCGCGGCGTAATCTCGCCTTGCTCATTGAGCAGCGTGCCATCAATATCCAGCATCAGCAGCCGGTATCGAAGATGGGTTACAGGTGTTTCAGCCACAGCAATCAACCATTCTTCAGGAGCCTCCAGGGATATTCATTTTAACATCTGTTTCTGTGCATACTGGCGAGTAATTAGCGAAAGCCACCAGTAGAATGAATGATCTGGCCCGTAATCCACTGCGCCGCGTCACTGGCAAGGAAAGCAACCAATCGCGCCGCATCCTCTGGCTGCCCAAGCCGTCCTTGTGGGAAGTGAGACAAAAGAGATTGCCTGTGCTCTTTTGTCATCCAGCCGCTGTCGGTGGGGCCGGGATCAACGGCGTTGACCGTGATGCCACGCGCGGCTACTTCAGCGGCCAGGGAGATGGTGAAGGCTTCGATAGCCCCCTTGCCCGCGACATAGGCAAGCTCACCGGGCATTGGGCCAGTTCCCTGGCCTGAAGTCAGGTTGATGATGCGCCCGCCCGTTGTGCCAGTGAAGCGTCGAGCGAACTCGACGCTCAAGAGCAGCGTGCCCCGGATATTGACGGCATAGTGGGCATCAAGCATAGCGGCGTCCAGTACCTCATAGCCGCCAGCGGTCCAATGGGAGGCGTTATTGACGAGAATCGAGGGGTGGCCCAGCCGCGCCTCAGCTTCATCCAGAATTCGTGTCGGTGCTTCTGCGGCGCTCAAATCAATCTCCAGACTTGCGCCGCGCCTGCCCAGTTCCTGTATCTCGCGCTCCAGGCCAGCCGGGCCTTCCTCATCAATTCCGCAAGGCATCGTGCTGTCAAAGGGCCGCCAATGAGTGAAAAACACATCTGCGCCGTTGGCGGCCAGCGCACGGCAGATCGCTGCGCCGATACCCTGGCGTCGGCTGGCCCCGGTCACAACAGCAATGTGGCTATGCAGATCAAGCAGATTCATATGTGATACTCTTCTATGATCCCCTGTTTCCAGGTTCTTATTTTGGCGATACCAACTTCGCGCAGCAGGGCAGCGGTTTGCTCATGCGCCCAGGCCACCTCTCCTGGCCTATGGGCGTCTGAGCCGACACTGATCGGCGTTTGATGCAAGGCGCAGGCTCGCGCCAGGCGACGCACCAGATCAGGATAATGCAGCATATCATAACCATTCAGTTCCAGGGCAATATTGCAGGCAGCAGCTTCTGCCGCCAGCCTCTCCAACTCCTCGTCAAATGTGGGCAGTCTGAATATGCCAGAGCAATCAAAGGGATCTGCATCAGCGGCCCCTCTGGACCTATAATACAGAGGTAGTGTATAGCATTGCAAGCGAAGAGGATAAGAGCGAATGTCAGCCTTTAGTTACCTCACCCATCTGGAATGCAGCCGCTGCGGACAGTGGCACAACGCAGAACAGACGCAAACGGTAAGCGTCTGCTGTGGAAAGCCGCTGCTGGCGCGCTATGATCTGGCGCGGGCGCGTGGCGAATGGCAGCGCGAGTCATTGGCCGGGCGCCCGGCAACAATGTGGCGTTATCAAGAACTGCTTCCGGTACGGCAAGAAACAGAGATAGTGAGCCTGGGCGAAGGCATGACGCCCCTGCTAAGGTGTCAGCGGCTGGGGCAGGCGTTGGGGTATACCGGCGCGCGGGTGCTGGTAAAAGATGAGGGACAAAATCCAACAGGCAGCTTTAAGGCGCGCGGCATGAGCGCGGCGGTCAGCCGGGCGCGGGCGCTGGGCGTCAAAGCGCTGGCAACCCCCAGCGCGGGCAACGCGGCGACAGCGCTGGCAGCGTATGCGGCGCGCGCCGGATTGCCTGCGACGGTTTTCATGCCTGAAGATGCGCCTGAGAGCGCAAAGGTGCAGGTCGCCGCCAGCGGCGCGGACCTGTATCTTGTCAAGGGCCTGATTAACGACGCCGGGGAGATGGTGGCCGCGCTAAAAGAAGAGCGCGGCTGGTTTGATGTGGCAACCTTGAAAGAGCCATATCGCGCCGAGGGCAAGAAGACGATGGGCTTTGAACTGGCTGAGCAGCTTGGCTGGCGACTCCCCGATGCCGTCATCTATCCGGCTGGCGGCGGCACCGGCGTAGTCGGGATGTGGAAAGCCTTTGAGGAATTGGAGGCGCTGGGCTGGATAAACGCCAGGCGTCCCAGGATGATGATCGTCCAGGCGGAGGGCTGCGCGCCGCTGGTGCGCGCGTTTCACGCGGGTTCAGAAACTGTCGAACTCTGGCAGAACGCGCGCACCCTGGCAGGTGGGCTGCGCGTGCCAGCAGCAATTGGAGATTTTCTGATCTTGCGCGCCGTCCGCCAGAGCGGCGGAACGGCTCTGCCGGTGAGCGACGCAGAGATGTTGGAGGCGGCGCGCTTGCTGGCAGCCACTGAGGGCATTTTCGCCGGGATGGAGGGCGCGGCAACAGTGGCGGCCTATCGCAAGCTGCTGGAGGACGGTACGCTAAAGCCGGAGGATGAGGTAGTGCTGTTCAATACCGGCAGCGGGCTGCTCAGCCTCGATCAGTTTCCGGTGCGGGCGCCGGTCTTGCGTTCGGGCGAGCTACCCCAGCCGCGCAGCCTGGAGGATACGCGATGAATCACGACGACCATGTACGTTTGCTGCGCGGCGGCATCCCGGAGCCGGGCGGTGTCTGGGCCGATCTTGGCTCAGGTGCGGGCGCTTTTACGCTGGCGCTTGCCGACCTGATCGGCCCAACCGGAGAGATATACTCTGTTGATAAGGATCGGAGCGCGCTCAAAGAACAAGGGCAGGCGATGCGTGCCCGTTTCCCAGAGACGACGGTGCATTATATCGCCGCTGATTTTACAAGGCGCCTTGACCTGCCGCCGCTGGATGGCGTGGTGATGGCGAACTCGCTGCATTTCCAGCGCGAGAAAGGGCCAGTGCTTCAGTTAGTGCGCGGCTATCTCCGGCCCGGTGGGCGTCTGATTCTGGTGGAATACAATGTAGATCAGGGCAACTGGTGGGTACCCTATCCGCTTTCCTATCGCACCTGGGAAGCGCTGGCACGCCAGAATGGCTTTACTGATACCCGCCTGCTGGCGACAGTCCCCAGCCGCTATCTGGGCGAGATGTATTCTGCGTTAAGCATGTGATGCCCCCCTCCTGCTGAAGCGCGGGCGAGCTTGCAGCGCTGGCGGGGCAGGGCAATCGCCCGGCGCAAGAGGTTCGACGAAGATGGATATGATGCCCAGTTTCGCAAGAGAGGATAGAAAGCATGAATAACGCCAGGACCATCCTGCTGCTGGAGCGCGATCTGTTCTTTAGCGTCAAGATTCGGGACACGCTCAGGCATCTGGGCTATGAAACCCAGGTGGCTCGCAGCGAAGAAGATTTTGGGCGTAAGCTCACGGCAGGCGCGCCAGCGCTGGCGATTGTGCATACCGGCATGGCTGGCGTGGCCTGGGAGCGTGTCATCGCGCAGGCAAAGAGCGCTGGACTGCCCACGCTGGCGTTTGGCTCGCACATTGATCTGGATGCCCAGCAGGCGGCACGCCGCGCTGGAGCAGATCGCGTGATCTCCAATTCAAAGCTGGCGAAAGATTTGCCGGCTATTGTTCAGCGCATGCTGGCGAGCGATGGGACACATGCCCAGGACGATCAGGATGAGGAAGAGGAAGAAGCTGGAGAATAGAGCGGCGGCGAGGGGCAAAAGAGATGGCAGATTTTGACGTTCTCGTCATTGGCGCTGGCGCGGCAGGTCTGGCAGCGGCGCATAAGCTCTCTGAGCATGGCCTGTCCGTTGCAGTATTGGAGGCGCGTGATCGCATCGGTGGGCGCGTCTATACCATCTGGCCCACTGGCAGTGGCTTCCCGGTGGAACTGGGCGCAGAGTTTGTGCATGGCCGCCCGCCAGAAACGTTTGCGATTGCCCACGCGGCTAAGCTGACACTCTATGAATCCTGCGGCGATGCCTGGTTTTCCTCTGGCGGCCATATCAGCCAGGTCGATGATGACGAAGAGGAGAATGGCATGGACGCGCTCCTGAGCGCGGTGGCGGAATGGCAGGGCGAAGATCAATCATTCAAAACATTTGTTGAGCAGCGCTTTCCTGGTGAAATCTGGGAACAGGCCAGACGCCAGGCCAGCGGCTATATCGAGGGCTATGAGGCGGCCTTTCCTGATCGGGTGAGCATGCGCTGGCTGGCGCGGACCGAAGCGGCGGAGGCGGCTATTGATGGCGGGCGCTCGTTTCGCGTACTGGGAGGCTATGATCGTTTGCTCCACTGGCTGCGTGCTGGATTGAACCCTGAACACACTCTTGTGTCCCTGAACACGGTTGCCCGCGAGCTGCGTTGGGCGCGTGGTCAGGTGCAGGTGACAGCCACATCTCCCTTCGGCACGCTGTTGGACCCGTTCACTGCTCGCGCCGCGCTTATCACATTACCGCTGGGGGTGCTGGCGGCAGCGGACGATGCGCCGGGCGCGATACGCTTCATTCCCGACTTGCTGGAGAAGCGCGCTGCCATGGAGCATCTGGAGATGGGGCAGGTCGTCAAAGTGGCGTTTCGTTTCCGCGAAATGTTTTGGGATGCTCAGGCGGGTAGTGCCCCTCAGTTGCCGCGCCTCTCGTTTCTCTTTTCCGATGATGCCATGCTGCCAACGTGGTGGACCAGCTATCCTCTCCTGACGCCGCTGCTGATCGGCTGGGTCGGCGGGCCACGCGCGGTCCGGTTATCGAGTCTTCCAGATGCAGCTATCGCAGAGCAGGCTCTGGGAGCGCTGGCGCGTGTGCTGGGCGTTTCAACCGGCTGGTTAGAGGCGCGTCTAGAGGGATGGCAAACGCATAACTGGAGCGCCGACCCTTTCTCGCGTGGGGCCTATAGCTATGTGCGCGTTGGGGGCATAGATGCGCCGGGACAATTGGCCGCGCCCGTCGAGGGAACGCTCTTCTTTGCCGGTGAAGCCACCGAGACCAACGGCCACACCGGCACTGTGCATGGCGCGCTGGCAACTGGCAAACGCGCCTCAGATCAGATCATCGCTGAATTGGCCCGCCGCAAGTGAATGGTCGAGGTGCTTTCGCGGCGATCAGGCTCGTGATTTTCGCACCCCCAGGCAGAGTAGGCATTTTGGTTCACACGAGCTTTGGCTTGTCCGAGTCGCCGATGTGTGTCGTGACCTGTTTCCAGTCGAGCAGTTGATTTTTCTGCGCGGTGGGCGTCGGGATGTTGCCGCGTTGCACAATCCAGCTCCAATGGGCGCTTGACAACCCTTGTGCCAGGTGCGACCTTGAGAGTATCTGGCGCGCGTTTAGCTCCGTTCGTTTGATAGGGGAGGTATGATCTGCTATGACGATTGGCTCAGCATCGGCGCCCCGGCCACTCAAAGAGCGCCCAGCCTGGAAAGCACTGGAGGTGCATTACCAGCAAATACGCGATGTACATCTGCGCACGCTCTTCGCCCAAGACCCTCAGCGCGGCGAGCGCTTTGCTGCGGAAGCCGCTGGTCTCTATTACGACTACTCGAAGAACCGCATCACTGATGAGACACTGCGCCTGCTGCTGCAATTGGCCGAAGAAAGCGGCTTACGCAGTCGCATCGACGCGATGTTCCGGGGTGAAAAGATCAACGTCACCGAGCAGCGTGCCGTTTTGCATGTGGCGCTGCGCGCGCCCAAGGGTGAGTCGATCATCGTCGATGGCGAAGATGTGGTGCCCCAGGTGCATGCGGTGCTGGAAAAAATGGCCGAGTTTTCCAACCGCGTGCGCAGCGGCGAATGGAAGGGCTATACCGGCAAGCGTATCCGCAACGTCATCAATATCGGCATCGGTGGCTCTGACCTCGGCCCGGCGATGGCCTATGAAGCGCTGCGATATTACAGTGACCGCTCTATGACTTTCCGCTTTGTCTCCAACGTCGACGGCACCGATTTTGTAGAAGCCACCAGAGACTTGAACCCGGAGGAAACGCTCTTTATTATCTCCTCCAAAACGTTTACCACACTGGAAACAATGACTAACGCCCGTACCGCCCGCGAGTGGGCCTTGCGCAGCCTGGGCGATGAAAAAGCGGTGGCGAAACATTTCGTGGCCGTCTCGACCAATGCCGAAGAGGTCAAGAAGTTTGGCATCGACCCCCAGAACATGTTCATCTTCTGGGACTGGGTTGGCGGGCGCTATTCCTATGACTCGGCGATTGGGCTGTCGCTGATGATTGCCATCGGCCCGGAGCAGTTTCAGCAGATGCTCACTGGCTTTCGTGCAATGGACGAGCATTTTCGCACCGCGCCGTTTGAACGCAACCTCCCAGTGCTGCTGGGGCTGATTGGCATCTGGTATATCAATTTCTTCGGCGCGGAAACCGTTGCTGTGCTGCCTTATGATCAATACCTGGCGCGCCTGCCAGCCTATCTCCAACAGCTTGATATGGAAAGCAATGGCAAGCATGTGGAGCTGGAAGGCAGGCGAGTGGATTATCAAACCGGGCCGATTATCTGGGGACAGCCTGGCACCAACGGCCAGCATGCCTTCTATCAACTGATCCATCAGGGTACCAGGCTGATTCCCTGCGATTTCATCGGCTTCTGCCAGGCGCTGAATCCACTGGGTAATCACCATGATCTGCTGATGGCGAACTTTATCGCGCAGACGGAGGCGCTGGCCTTTGGCAAGACCGCCGCAGAAGTGAAGGCCGATAGTGTGCCTGATTTCCAGGTGCCGCACCGCACCTTTGAGGGCAACTATCCGACGAATACCATTCTGGCGGAGCGGCTGACGCCGGAAACGTTGGGCAAACTGATCGCCTTGTATGAACACAAAGTCTTCACACAGGGCACCATCTGGCATATCAATTCGTTCGATCAGTGGGGCGTGGAGCTTGGCAAGGTGCTGGCTCAGCGTATCATTCCAGAGCTTTCCAACGCGAGCGAACCATTGCTTCAGCACGACAGTTCTACCCGTACGCTCATCCGCCGGTATCGTCGGCTGCGCAGAGCAATAGGCTAAGCAATGCCCCCGTCAGGAGGCCGCGCCCTCCGTTATCTTGATTTTGCACGCAGATTGGTAATATCATTTTCTGCGTGAAGACTACCATTACGGCCAAACTGAAACTGACCACTACGCCTGACCAGTTCGCGGCCTTGCGGCAGACCCAACTGGCCTATCGGGACGCGCTGAACTATGTCAGCGCCTACTCGTTTGCTCATGGCAAGACGAGCAATAGCACGCGCCTCCAAAAAGCGACGTATCAGGACATTCGTACTCGCTGCACCTTGCCTGCTCAGATGGGCTGTAGCGTCCCCCGGCAAGTCGGAGCCACCTATAAGGCTCTCTGGACAAAGGCCAGGCAGAACACCGAGGCCAGACGCCTGGGGTACACCAAATGCCGTTTCAAGGGGCTAGACAACGCGCCCCACTACGTTTCGCCCACGCTGATCTATGTCTATGGACACGACTACTCCCTCAAGACGGAGCAACGAGTGAGCCTGTTGACGCGATCTGGCCGGGTCATCGTGCCCTACCAGGGCTATCACAAACACGTTGCACTGATGCGAGAGACAGCGGAAATAGGGGAGGCTAAACTCTGGTATGATCGGAGCCGGAAGCGATTCTATTTGCTCGTTTCGCTGACCGTCGAAACGCCGGACCCCCGACCAGAGGACCATGCCCGCGTGGTGGGGGTCGACGTCGGGCAACGCTATCTTGCCACCGTTGCCACGCTGGACAATGGGGCCGAGTTCTACAGCGGAAAGGCAATCAGAGCCAAAGCCGACCATTACGCCCGCCTCCAAAAGAGGCTCCAACGAAAAGGCACTCGTTCGGCAACACGACGGCGCATCGCCATCAGCGGACGAGAGAGACGGTTGAAGTTGGATACCAACCACTGTATCAATAAGCGCATTCTGGACACCCATCCCCACAGTTGCATCGGTTTGGAAGACTTGACGCACATCCGCGAACGAACCAAACGGAAACACGGCCAAAAAGCGAGTAAGCAGCAGCGCCGGGCGAACCGGCACGCCTCCAAGTGGGCCTTTGCGGAACTGCATGCCTTCTTGGACTACAAAACTGGCTTGGCCGGTTCGCTCTGTGTGAAGATAGAGGCTGATTACACCAGTCAAGTCTGCCCAAAATGCGGCTATACCAGCAAGGAGAACCAGCCCAACAAAGGCTTGCTCTTTGTGTGCCGCTGCTGCCATTACACGCTCCATGCCGACTTAGTGGGCGCCAGGAATATCAGCTTACGAACGCTTGCCATCTGGCAGGACTGGATGGCAACGGGGCAGTTGTCAGATGCCCCCAATGTGACGGACAACGAAGCCAAAGCGGCGCGCCTTGCAAGATACGCTGAATTGCGGTGGAGTCCGGCCACAAGCTCCCCGCCTAAAGACGGGAGTATTTGACAGATTTGCGCGGGTGCAGGGACGGCACAGAGCATCGACTGGAGGTTGATTGATGAAGGCAAACGACCAGGTGGTTTTCTTGATGGATGTCGACAATACGCTGCTGGATAACGATCAGGTCGAGGCCGACCTTAAAACCCATCTGGCGGAAAGGCTGGGAGCCGGTCAGCATCAGCGCTACTGGGAGTTCTTCGAAGAGCTGCGCGCGGAACTGGGGTATGCGGACTACCTGGGTGCGCTCCAGCGCTACCGGGCAGCGTATCCACGCGACACGCATGTGCTAACCCTCTCATTGTACCTGCTGAGCTACCCATTTGCCCAGCGGCTCTATCCAGGAGTCCTCGATGTGATCGGGCGGCTGGGGGTCTGGGGGCCAGTGGTCATCCTGTCGGATGGGGACGTGGTGTTTCAGCCCTATAAGATCGAGCGGTCGGGGTTGTGGGAAGCGGTCGAGGGCCGCGTCCTCATCTATATCCATAAAGAGCAGATGCTCGGCGATGTCGAGACTCGCTACCCGGCTCAACACTATGTCATGGTTGACGATAAGCTGCGCATCTTGCAGGCGCTCAAGCAGCAATGGGGCGAGCGCGTCACTACGGTGTTTCCACGACAGGGACATTATGCCCACGACCCGTTAGTGCTGGCTCGCTACCCAATGGCAGACATGAGCCTGGAGCATATTGGTGAACTTGCTGCCTATGATCTCCCAGCGCTCCTGGGGACAGCCAGGTCAGCACCTCCAGAGCAAGAGGAATACCCCTGACTCCACAACACCTCCTCACTGGTGTCTGCCCTTTCATTAGGAGGCTTTGCAGAATCCGCCAAACTTTTTCGAGAATTACGCTATCATCTGGTGGTCCAGCGCGTTTATCATGTGTGCCAGCGAGATGAATCGTCTCCTGGCTCCACGCCGCGCAAGCTGGAATCTTCTTCAAAGGGGTCCAGATAAAGAAAGGCAGATGAAATCATGAGAGGAGCTGTACTCTACGGCGCGCGTGATGTGCGCTTTGAAGAACGTGATGCCCAGACGCTCATCAAGCCAACCGATGCCATCATCAGGGTATCGGCGGCCTGTGTGTGCGGGTCTGATTTGTGGCCCTACCGGGGCATCAGCCCGGTTGCTCAGCCAACCCCGATGGGGCACGAGTATTGTGGCATTGTTGAAGAGGTCGGCAGCGCAGTGACTACCATCAAGCCTGGGCAGTTCGTTATCGGGTCGTTCTTTGCCTCCGACAACACCTGTCCCAACTGCCAGGCTGGCTACCAGTCGTCCTGCCAGCACCGCGAACACGTAGGCGGAGCGCAGGCGGACCTGCTGCGCGTGCCGCTGGCGGACGGCACGCTGGTGCCTACCCCGCATGTGCCGTCGGAAGACCTCCTTCCGAGCCTGCTGACGCTCTCGGATGTCATGGGCACTGGCTGGTTCGCCGCCGCCGCTGCCAACGTGCAGCCAGGCATGACCGTTGCGGTCGTCGGTGACGGCGCGGTTGGCCTCCTTGGTGTCCTCTCCGCCCGGCAGATGGGCGCTGAGCGGATCATCGCCATGAGCCGTCACGAGCCGCGGCAGCAGCTCGCCCGCGAGTTTGGCGCGACCGACATCGTGACCGAGCGCGGTGACGAGGGAGTCGAGCGAATCAAAGAACTGACCAGCGGCATCGGTGCTGATGCGGTGCTGGAGTGTGTCGGCACCCAGGAGTCGATGATGCAAGCCATCCGCTCCACCCGTCCTGGTGGGTCGGTGGGCTACGTCGGCGTTCCGCACGGCGTCGAGCTGAATGGAGAGCAGTTGTTCTTCAGCCACATTCGCCTGCATGGGGGTCCTGCTCCGGTACGCCGTTTCCTGCCCGAGCTGATTGATCTGGTGTGGAACGGAACGATCAACCCCGGCAAGGTCTTCGATCTGACCCTGCCGCTTGACCAGGCAGCGGAGGGCTATCGTGCGATGGATGAGCGCCGGGCAATCAAGACGCTGCTGCGTCCGTAGAGCGGAAAGCGCATCCTACATGTTGAGGATTTGAGAAGAGACAGCACAACCACAAAGAGAGGACTGCTATGGAGATCAAGCACGTTGGCTCATCCCCATCCAGCAAAGGATCGACCGAGTATTTTACAGGCGCGGTTCGCATTGACCCTCTGTTTGAGGCGCCTGATCCAGCCCGTGTGGTTGGCGCCAGTGTCACGTTCGAGCCTGGCGCGCGGACTGCCTGGCACAGCCACCCACTGGGCCAGACCCTGATCGTGACGGCAGGGTGTGGTCGAGCACAACGCTGGGGAGGGCCGATTGAGGAGATTCGGCCAGGGGATGTGATCTGGTTCGCGCCGGGAGAGAAGCACTGGCATGGCGCCGCACCCACCACAGCCATGACGCACTTCGCCATTCAAGAACGGCTTGATGGGAAGACTGCCGATTGGATGGAGCAGGTCAGCGACGAACAATATCAGGGCTGATATGACATGCCCTACAAAGAAGGCTCTGTAATGACGAGTTGGACACGGAATGACCTTGAACGCATTGGAGCAGCGGATGAACTGCAACTCGCCTCTTTCAAGCAGGATGGCACGCCGCGCAAGCCTGTCATCATCTGGGTTGTTCGCGTCGGTGACGACCTGTACGTCTGATTCTGGCGCGGTCCCACCAGAGCATGGTTCTGCTGGCATATAGACGCATCGCGGATCGCTTTCTCTTGCAAGGGCAGGTGGCGCAGGTTGCAGGGTTCGCCTGGATCCGTTTGGACATCAGCGACTTTCCCACCCGTCACCCCTACGGCTGTTCCCGTGATCATCGTGCCGACTTGAAGCAATGGATGCTGGCGCTGGCGACCACCCATGAGGGGGATGTCCCTTTGTTCCTGCGACTGCTTTCAGGCAACAGGAGCGCCGAGATGTGGAGGCGATTCTTGAGCGGCGCAAAGATGACAGCAGATGTCAAGAATCCTGGGGTACACTCCTCTCTACCTCCACAGCGAGTCGACACCCACAGCGAGGAAAAGTGGCAATCATGCAGTATGGTCTTGACATCCCCATCAATGGAGCGTATGCCCATGTTCGGACCCTGGCCGATCTGGCAGCAGAAGCCGAGGAGGCTGGGTGGGATGGCTTCTTTCTCCAGGATGTCCTCTTCTCGACCGAGCCGATCGTTGATCCCTGGGTCGCTCTGGCTGCCGTTGCGCTGCGCACCGAGCGGCTGCGTATCGGGGTCTTCCTCACGCCTTTGCCACGTCGCCGCCCCTGGCAAGTGGCACGCCAAGCGGTGACCATCGACCATCTCTCAAACGGGCGTCTGATCTTTGGAGCCGCGCTCGGCTTCCAGGCCCTCGACTTTACCCCCTTCGGGGAGGACTATACCCCCAGCACGCGCGCCGAAAAATTGGATGAGGGGCTGGAGATTGTGCAGGGTTTGTGGAGCGGCGAAGCCTTCAGCTTTCACGGCACCCATTACCACCTCGAACATGTCACCTTTCTGCCCAAGCCGCTGCAATCCCCCAGGATTCCTATCTGGGTGGCGGGTGGGTGGCCGCACAAGAAGCCACTGCGCCGGGCTGCGCGCTGGGATGGCATCTACCTCATGACCGTCAATCAGGTGACGGGCGCCTTGCTGACGCCTGAGGAGATCCGTGAGATCGTGGCGTATGTGCGGACGTATCGTACCTCCAGCGCTCCGTTTGATGTGGCCGTGAACGGCGAACTCTCGAGCGATGTCCACCAGAAGGCCGAGTTGGTCCAGATGTATGAAGCAGCGGGAGCCACATGGTGGGTGGAATACGAAGCGCCCAGTTCCTCCTTCGAGGAGTATCGAGCGCGCATCCGCCAGGGGCCACCCAGAGGGTAAGAGCGGTTTCTCTGGGCCGCTGGGGAGCAGAGGAGCGAAAAGTCCCGTGTGGGAATCCCGTCACTCCTGCATGCTCAAACACGCTCTGCTCCTTCTGTGCCCGTATTCGTCGTTCGTTTGGCGCGAGGGGGCTGGACGTATCTGCCGCCTTACACTGCTGTGCTGAATGCACCCAGCCTGGTGTGAGGCTTGATTTCATCAGCTCTGCGCTCATAACTGGCATGGTAGTGTTGAAGGGCAAGGCTGCCCTCCTCAGCCATATCCAATGAGAGGCGAGCCTACTCTGTTGAGAGGGCTGGCTTTTATTTGTGAATACATCAAGCACTCATGCGGAATATGAGCGGGAGAGCATTTGGTCGTCCGCAATCATTTGTGTAGGAAGCCGACGATCTTGTAATCGACTTTATTCGAAAGATTCAGCCTGGCCCAATGAAAGCAGACGGAACTTGCTTTAGCGCTACCCGCGAAAAAGGGCGAAAAATCCCATATATAGGGTTTCAAGGCATAAAGAATCAATATCTTGTGTTTCAGCCTCTCAGGATCCTCATCACAAGGCAACGGGCTATAGCCACGAACGCACAGCTATATTCACCAGCGCCACTAAAGTGAACGGTTCGTGCCAGTGATCCTTGTTGAGCGGGTACAAGCGGGCTGCCTTTCATAAGGAAGGCAGCCTATCATCAACCAGGCTCTCTTAAAAGTGGAGATCCAACTTTATTCGACGGCTACAAACCTGGCTTGTTGTCCAGCTACAATTACTCAACTGTCACTGATTTAGCAAGGTTACGTGGCTGATCAATGCTACAGCCACGCGCCACTGCTGCGTGATAGGCGAAGAGTTGCAAAGGAATCACCTGGAGGATGGGCGCCAGCAACTCATGCGCGAAGGGGATAAAGAAGACATCGTGCGCGTGGTGCAGGATACCAGCATCACCCTCTGTTGCTACTGCGATCACTCGCGCTTCGCGTGCGCGTACCTCCTGGATATTGCTGATGACCTTATCATACGTCTTACTTGCCGTGGCAATCGCCAGAAGCGGCGTCTCAGGGTCCAGCAGTGCAATTGGCCCATGCTTCAGTTCACCTGCCGGGTAGCCTTCGGCATGAATGTAGGAGACCTCTTTCAGCTTCAGCGCGCCTTCCAATGCGATAGGATAGCCCACCCCGCGCCCAATAAACATAAAGCTGTGGCGGGTCGATAGCTCGCGGGCAACGGGTGCAATGGTATCTTCCGCGCTATTAGCACGGTCTAGAATCTGTTGTGCCTGGCCTGGCAGGTGGTGCAGGCCGTTGAGCGCCTGCTCCAGTTCGTGCGCGGAAAGCGTTCCGCGCAGCCGTCCCAGATGAAGCGCGAGCAGCGCCAGCACCGTCACGGAAGTTACAAACGTTTTGGTGCCCACAACGCAAATCTCCGGCCCGGCCTGGAGGTAAAGAACTGCATCAGAGAGTCGAGTCACAGCGCTGCCAACCGTATTGGTCAACGAGATCACCGGCGCGCCACTTTCGCGCGCCTGGCGCACCCCTGCCAGGGTATCAGCCGTTTCCCCAGACTGCGAGATGGGGACACACAATACCTCTGGTCCGACAATGGGATCGCTGTACCGAAATTCGGCAGCAGAGATCACCTCGACCGGCACGCGCGCCCAGCGTTCCAGCATATATTTGGCGACCAGACCGGCATAGAGCGATGTGCCGCACGCCACGATGACCACCCGCTGAATGCCCTGCAAGATGCCTCGCTCCTCAAGCGCTGCCAGTTCCGGCAATCGCAGTTCCAGACCCGCAGGCGTCTCAATCAAACGGCCCAGCAAAGCGCGGCGAATGGCATCAGGCTGCTCATGAATTTCCTTGAGCATGAAGTGGTCGTAGCCACCTTTCTCTGCTGCCTCCACATCCCATTCAATCGTAATCGGCTCATGGTCAACGCGATTTCCCGCCAGATCGCAAACCTCTACAGATTCCGGGCGCAGCGCCGCCAGTTCACCCTCTTCCAGAATAATGACCTGGCGGGTATGCTTGAGCAGCGCCGGAATATCCGAAGCCAGAAATTGCTCATGCTCTCCCAGCCCGACAATCAATGGCCCGGCCCAGCGTGCGCCAATCAACAGATCGGGATGGTGCTGGCTGACAACCGCAATCGAATATGAGCCAGTGACACGCCCCAGCGCCAGGCGCACTGCTTTCAAAAGGTCGCCATCTGTGTTGGCGTATTGTGCTTCAATCAGGTGCGCCAGCACTTCGGTATCGGTCTCCGAACGGAAGATGTGTCCCTGGCTGCGCAGTTCGTCGCGCAGTTCAGCATAGTTCTCAATGATGCCATTATGCACAACGGAGATGCTGTGCTGGCAATCACTGTGAGGATGGGCGTTGCTGTCGTTGGGCCGACCATGTGTTGCCCAGCGCGTGTGGCCGATTCCTACCGAGCCAATGGGGCCGTCATCTTGGATGACACCAACCAGATTCGCCAGCTTGCCAGCGCTCTTGCGCACCGCCATCCGACCGTCGCTGTCCAACACCGCAATGCCAGCCGAATCATATCCTCGATATTCCAGCCGTCGCAAGCCTTCGATGAGAATAGGGGTCGCCTGCTGTGAACCAACATAGCCAACAATTCCGCACATGGGGGGAGAGTCCTCCTTTGCAACGAGAAGGCAAAAACATCTGCTCTTAAGCTGCACCACTGGCTTCGCTTTGGCCCGGCAGTTGCCCACCGGTTTTGTCGAAGTCTTGTAAGGGGGGGTGACTCCCTGGAGGCATCCGCTGATTCCCCGCTTGCAGCCGCCAGCTATATCCTGGCCTGTCAAGTCGGTTCGATACGCCTCCACCTCGTCAACTGAGAGCCTCCGCCTCTCAGCCCATGCGCTACAAAGCAATCACATACTCTATACAGCTCATGCTCATAGGCAAGAATACCAGAATATCTCTTCAATAGCAACAACCAATCGCTAACGGGTTCTGGATGCCAGCATAGATCATGCCAGCGGGGTCAGCGTTACGGTCACATCAGCAGGCTCGATCTGCATACTAATGTCTGGCGGTATTGTCACCTGCACTGGCAACACGTAGGTGCCTGGTCCCTGACCGTTAACATCCACCTCTGGCTGGATTTGCAGCGTGTTGAGCCTGGGCAATGGGCCTTTCAGGGTAATTGTCACCGAAGCCGGGGAGACAGTGGCTGTCAGGTTAGGCGCCAGATTTTTTACCGTAACTGTCACTGTGGCGGTTACTTTTCCAGGTAATGGCGCAATGTACACGGAGACTGTCACCGTTGAGATGGTGGTACTTGAAACGCCCGGCGGCAGTTCAAGTGGCACCCCCGCCCTTGTAATGTTTGCTGTTGCCCCGGTGATGTCGATGGTATCCGTGTTAATATAATTGACATCTCCCAACCCCGGCGCCTCGCCCTGGATGGTAATCGTGAGTGGCGCCGCCAGCACTCCCGTCACTGCGTAGCCATCGGCAGGGCTACCGCGTAAGGACACGACAACAGGAACTGTGCGATACGAACCTGTGGTAAGGCCGGGGGTATTGGGGCTGGCCCCAAGAACAACATACACCCAGAGCGCAAAGGCAAAAACCACCGCCAGAAGGAAACGCACCCCCAGCGTGTGGATGGTGAACTGCCCGATGGTACGCAGTCCACTCATGACATGGAAGCTGTTGGTGCGGGAGGGGAGTTGGTCTTGGGGTAACATTATTCAGACTCCCATCTCTAGACGCGATCTCCCGACTTGAGCTTATCGCGCATTAGCCCGCCTGTGGTGCCAAGCGGTAGACGCCCCGATGCCATAGGTCGGCGTATGCGCCGACGGGGCGAGCGCATAGCAAGCAGCATTCGCCGCAGCCGTTCTTCACTAATATTGCGAATCAGTCGCCCGTTTTCTGCTACAGAAATGGTGCCGGTTTCCTCCGAGATGACCAGCGCGATGGCATCCGTCTGTTCGGTGAGGCCGAGCGCCGCGCGATGGCGCGTGCCCAGGTCGCCATACGCACCTGCTGTGTCTGAAAGCGGAAGCAAGACCGCTGCCGCAATCAAGCGATCCCCACGAATAATGACTGCCCCATCATGCAGCGGGGCATTCGGGTAGAAGATGGCTAACAGGAGTTCCGTACTGACAAGCGCGTCAATGCGTACACCAGTGGCTGCGTAATCTTGCAGACCTGTACTCCGCTCAATACAGATCAACGCACCAGGCTGTCGCCGATCCCTCAAGCGAATTGCTGCCTGGCAGATTTCATCCACCGTGCGCTCAGTGCCACGCGAAATGCTGGTGCGCGGCAGATTCATCACCCTGCTGCTGCGTCCCAGATATTCCAGGAGGCGCCGCAGTTCCGGCTGAAAGATCACCGGCAGGGCAAACAAGATGATGGGAATCGAGTTCCGCAAGAGCCAATTCAGCAGCGCCAGATGAAAGATGTAACTGATGAGGATGCCCACCAGGAAAACAATCGCCAGCCCTTGTAGAATCTGGTCGGCACGGGTCCCGCGCACCAGCATCAGCACGGCGTAGATGATGAGGGTGACGATCAGAATATCAAACGCATCCACCCAGGTAAACTGGCTGAAGAGCGAATGGAGGAAGGCACTCATTGTCTTCCTCCCTCTAGACCATGCGCCATTTGATAGGAGAGGTGCTGTGGCGCTCCCTCAAACAGTGGCCTTGTTGTTGGTGTGGTGCGCACAGTAAAGCTCCAGAGTGCTGGGTCTCCAGGCGCACGCAATTGCTACCTGCCCTCCGATCCCTTATACCCGCCGCGCTTGCAGTGCTTGCAACTCCTGCATGCGTTCGTAGGCCAGGCGGTTATCGGGGTCCACTTTCGCAAGATTACGGTAGACGCGCAGCGCCTGTTCGTATTCGGCGACCTCTTTATAGGTCTGCCCAAGTAAATCATACGCCTCAAAGTTGTTTTTGTCCATAGCAATGAGTTGCTGGAGCGCCGCCACTGCCTCTTTCGTCTGATGGCTGGCAAAGTAATGGCGAGCAATTACTGATTGATGCTGCGCGGCCTCATCGCGGCGTCCGGCCTGGAGACAATATTGCACCATCCCCATACGTGCCTGCATATCTTCAGGCACCAACTGCACAATCTGGCGGAAGGCGCTCAGCGCCTCCCCCTGGTTGCCCATATCCCAATAGATGGAAGCTATGCGTTGAAGGGCCTGCGCGGCCTCGGCACTCTGACCGGCGTGCAGATGCAGTTCTACCTGCATGCGCAGTTCGCTCAATCCCTCATCCAGCAACCCCCAACTGACATAAATGTCGCCCAATTCGGCATGGGGGGCCGGGTCTTGTGGCCGCATCGCGCACATTTTCTTCAGCAGCTCGATTGCCATCTCGACCTGCTTATTCGCCCGGTAATGTTTCACCAGTTGGGCATACTCTTGCAGGCCGCCTGAAACTTCGCCCCGTTGCGCGGGTGGCGGCGCTGCGGGATAAACAGTTCCCTGCGCGGGCAGCACCTGCTTTGCCTGCTGCATCACTGCCTGCGCTTTGTCATGTTGCCCAGCCTGCTGATAGGCTCTTGCCAGCAGCAGCGAGATTTCAACATCTGGCGCGCGATGGTCTTCATGATCTTCACGGGGGCGCGCTGCCCAAACCGTCGGATCGACCGGCGCGCGATGGGCGGCAACCGCTGCCTCCTCCAACTCATGTACCGCACTCACCGCATTGGTTGCGCCACCCTGATCCAGGAAGCATTTGGCAATGGCATAGCGGCAGAGCAGTTCCATGCCTGGGCCACTCATTGCCTGCTGGTAGCTCGTCACTGCGTCATTGAAACGCCCGGCTTGCTGCTGAATCTGTCCCAGGCTATAGCGCAGGTCCACGTTGGAAGGCGACGCCTCCACCGCCTGCATATATTCCCGCGCCACCACTTCGTAGTAACGCTGGCCGTCGCCGCGCAGTGCTTTGAGGAGACGCCCCAACACTTCAAGCGCGCTTACCCGATTGGCCCCTGCGCCCAATGTGCCCACCGTTCCCGGCGCTGCGTTGGTCCCAACGCCTGTTGCCAGAGCAATCTGCCAGCGTGCCAGCGCGGTGGCATTACGCGGATCGAGTTGCAGCACGCGCTGATATTCGCCAATCGCCTGAGCAGCTCGCCCAGCTTTCATGAGCGCCAGCGCATAATTCAGACGCATCGGCACATGGTTGGGGTTCTCCTGAAGCGCCTGCTCGTATTCTTGAATGGCTTTATCCGCGTAGCCCGCGCGCAGATAGGATTCGGCAGCCGTCATGCGCTCGCGCAGCAGTTCTTCCGTGCGGCCATGTGATGCCAGCAGGTTCAGCAGGCGCACCCGGTAGGTCAGATTCGTAGGTTCAAGCTCCAGGATACGCCGATATGTTGCAATGGCATCATCCACCCGGCCATTGACCAGATAGGTATCGATCAAGATTGCGTATTTTGTGATTGCCTGCTCGATCTTACCCTGCTTGACATAGATTTCCCCTAACATCAGATGGACATCGAGATATTGGGGTGCCATCTCAATGACCCGCAGGCATTCTTCAACGGCAGCAGTAAGCAGATTATGCGCGACATATTTCTCAATATCGCGGAGTGAGTTCACCACCTGTGAGCGCAGCGGCTCAGGCAGCGGAGGGATACCACTGGGAATTGGACCCAACGCGCCCGACGTTGAACGCAACGCTGAGGATGTTGCTCCTGCCGCGCCCAGCAGCGCCTTGAGTGGATCGGACGCTGTGCCTGCGACTGTGGCGCCAGTAGGCGCGATGCCATAGCCACCCGCAACCAGGCCGGTGAGCGCGCCAGAAGAAATGGGTGTGCCCTGCATTGGAGCGCCGGGCATAATTGTCGGCTGGGGGGCAGATTGGCCGACCATTGCATTGAGTGCCTGCAAGGGATTGGACATCTGAGCCTGCTGTGCATTCGCCGGGGCTGGGCTGGAGAGCCAGCTATCATCGGCGCTGGCAGCGGGGTGCGCCGGGCCAGGCATAGGCGCGCCGGGTATGGCTGCTCCCCCAGCCATGTTCCCAAAAGAGATGGTCGGCGGCTCACCAGGCGGCGCGAACATGGCCGCCTGGCTGCCAGACATGCCCTGCTGGTCGGGTGATGGGCCGCGCTGGCCGAAGGTAATCACGGGTGGCTCATCTTGTGGTGCCTCTTGTGGCGTATTGCCCGCTTGTGCCTCAGCTTCAGCCATCATCTGCTCAACTTCGGCCACCTGGTCCTGCCAGCCACGACTGCGCAAGAAGCCTAACAAAGCATTGTAGACTGTTTCAGTCTGCTCCGGCTCGCCCAACGCCCGGTGAGCTTCAGCAGCTTCATGGCAGAGTTGAATCAGTTGATCCGACTCTTCCAGAGTCAGCGCATCGAGGTTAACCCGATCCACTGCCTCATCGAAATGCTGCGCCGCGCTGCCAAGATCACCCATGGCTCGAAAGCACTGGCCGAGCGCGTAAAAGCATGAAAGCGCATAATCAGGATCGTTGAGCAACTCGTTGAACTGCTCTATGGCCTCCTCCCAACGCTCCTGCTCCTGATAGAGCCAGCCCAGAAAATAGCGGGCATCAGGCCGATCAAAGCCGCTGCTGATAATCTGCTCGCACAGATCAATGGCCTCGGCCAGCCGTCCTTCGGTTTGTGCTGTCTGCGCTTGGCGCAGCGCGCTGGCAACCTGCGCAGCCGTCATCCGCTTACGCCCGTTCTGCTCGTTCTGCCCGCCACGACCAGCATTGCTGGCCCCCTTGGAGGGTCCAGGGCTTTGTGCAGGTGGCTGAGCGGGTGGTGTACCTTTCTTCGCCATGCTGTTCCCCGTCCTACCCGTGATGTCTACACTCAACGCCTCTTGCCCGGCGGCAGTGTCCCGCGCCGCTGGCGAGGCCAGCCCCGGCGCTCCCGCCGGGGGAACAGAGAATGTGCCGCTCGATGAGCTTGCCTGAAGCCCGGCAAGCGGCCCAGTCCACAGTGGAACCCCACCATCACTTAGATCAGGCGCTGCCAAAACGGTATAGACGCCCGACGCCTCACGAATTGCCAGGTTGACTGCCTCGATGTCAGGTGCGCCGCTCGCAATGCCAGCGAGCAGTTCTCGTGCCTGAGCGTTCTCAGGATCAGCCCGCAGCACTTCTTCGCAGTGCGCTCTGGCTCTCGCCAGTTCTTGCCGTTGGATATAGGCCCCCGCCGCAGCCAGATGTGCCTGCAATGCGGCGGAACGGTCCTTCTTACTGTGAAAATGCCGTGCCAGCCGCTCGTGTGGCTCTGGCTCTTCAGGCGCAATCTGGGCTGCTTTCTGCCAGGCCGCTTCAGCGCGTGCCATCTGGCTCGACTCAGCATAGTGATCGCCCAGGGCCAGATATGCTCGAAGCGCATCTGTGCGTCGTTGAAGGATGACGAAAAGTTCTGCCACCTTCCCCAGCGCGATAATGTTGGTGGCATCTTGCTCCAGCACAAACTGATACTCTGCCAACGCAGCTTCCCATTGTCTGGTCTGCATATAGCAGAAGCCCAGTCCACGCCGCGCCCCAGGATCAGATGGAAATTCTGCCAGCGCCCGCTGATATTGCCTGGCCGCTTCAGCCCACTGGCGATCCCAGCGCAAGCTGTCAGCCCGGTTCATCGCCGCCGCAAAAATTTCCCGATTCCCTGGCATGGTCTCCGACCCCTCTTGAGCGTCTGCTTTGCCCTGGTTATCCCCCAGTGCGCCGCGCCAGGTTCATGCTGGATGTTCATCCCCTCTGCGCTATCAGGCCAGTTCTGGCCGCATCTGCCCGCAGCCCACCATGCCTCACCTGCGCCTAGTATAACATAACGCAACAATCTCCTCCGGCCTGGCAAATAGTACGAAGAACCTGGGTGCTTGCTACATTGCTTACAGGAGCGGCACTGGAGCCTGAAACGCTCGTCCTACCTTGTGGTACTAAGGTACTAGCAAGAACGCAGCAGTGTCTCCTGCACACTGTCACCTTGCCTAGCAATTTTCTGACCGTTTTCAGTTGCGATAGTTGATAAATTGCAACTCAACTGGATAATCCTGCTTTTTCAGCGTGGCAATCACTGCCTGGAGATCATCGCGGCTTTTCCCTACCACACGCACGGCATCCCCCTGAATCTGGGGGCGCACCTTGGGATGCTGCTCACGAATCAGTTTCGAGATCTCACGCCCCAGTTCCTGGGAGATGCCCTGCTGAAGTTCAAAGGTCTGGCGCACCTGCCCACCTGCTGCTGGTTCTATCTTCCCCGGCTTGAGAATCTTGAGCGACAGGCTGCGGCGCACCAGCTTCGTCTCCAGCACATCGCGCACGCTTTTGAGTGTAAACTCGCTGTTGGTAGTAATGGTAATGCTCTTCTTCGTCTCGTAGCGAATCTCCGTTTTCGTATCTTTCAAATCAAAGCGTGTCATTACTTCGCGCCGTGTCTGGTCCAGGGCGTTGACTAGCTCTTGTTCATCAAATTGGGACACAACATCAAATGAATTTTCTCCGGCCATGAATCTACCCTCTTTGCTTCAAGATGGTTAATCCTACGCGCAGCACTGGTCTCCTGATTGCCGCTGCTTTTGCGTCGCGGCTTTTTAGAGGAATATTCATAAGGATAGAGTAGCTTCCATTGTACTCTACCGGATGGACATGTACAAATCAAAATCGGCCTTTGCTCTTGTTCCTGACCATCTCTGGAAGTAGAATAGCCTTGCATTCCCATCCTTGCAGCCGGGAGGGCTTACCATGAGCAGGGTAACGAAAGCAGCCTCTCTCTACCAATTGCAACAACTTGATGAAGACGTGGAACGTATGGTCGCTGAAGCCCAGGCCATTGATGCAGCCCTGCAAGATGACGCGGCTGCGCGGCAGGCTGCGCAAGAATTGGAGGCCGCCCAAAACGCCTTGCGCCAGCGCCAGCAAAGCCTGCGGACTGCTGAGCAAGAACTGGCCGACCTGACGGCGCGTATCAAGGGTCATAACGACCGGCTCTACAGCGGCAAAGTTGCCAACCCGCGCGAACTGGGTTCGCTGCAACAGGAAGTGCAACACCTGCGCCAGGCACAAAGCCTGCAAGAAGATCGTGTGCTGGAGGCCATGACCGCTGTGGACGATGCGAAAGCGTTGGTCGTCGAGAAAACGGCTCGCCATGAAGCCGCTGTAAAAACGCGCCAGCAGGAAGTGGCTGCCCTGACCGAACGCCAGCGCCAGACGCGAGAACGCCTGATCCAGTTACGTCAGCGCCGCCAGGCTCTGGCAGAAACGTGCGAGGCAGCGCTGCTCCAGCGCTACGAACAGCTTCGCCGGATACGGGGCGGCAAAGCTGTGGCACTGGCCGAAGGCGGCACCTGCCAGGGATGTCGTGTGACGCTTACTGCCAGCGACATGCAGCGCTTGCGCACCAGCACTGAGATCACGACCTGTAGCAACTGTGGGCGCGTGCTTTATCTGCCCTGACAGCCTGATAGCGAAGGTCACAGACGGGTTTCAAGGCTCTGCTTTTGGCAAGGCATCTTGATCGTCATCGCCCGCAGGGGTTTCTGCCGGGTCTGTTGAGCTATCGGACGCGCGGCGATAAAGCATCCAGCGGCCTGGTTCTGGCAGGGCAATTGGCTCAGCACGCCCTGAAATGGACCGGGGCGAAGGAGTGTTCTGCTCTGAGCGATTGGTCTGGCGCTCCAGGTCATCAATGCGAGCAGCAGGCGGCGTCTCCACCGGACGACCCGGCGTGAGATAATGGCCGATAATCAGCGCGCTTCCCACTGCCAGCGGGATCAACCCTGCCAGCAGCCAGGGACCAAGATGATAGGGACCGACAATGGCAGGAGGTACGATATAGCCGATAGGATACAGCCCCAGAGTCAGTGCCAGGCCAACCATCGCTGTAATCAAACCGCCTTGCAGCACTCCTGTTCGCCGCACCAAAAGAGGCGTGGACAGCGTATTGCGCCGCTTATCTGGAGGCGTGATACCGCGTATAATCATTGCCATACGCTCGCGGTGTTCCAGATAGCGCCGCAGCGAGAGAAAACTGAGAAACACCACCAGGACCAGCAGCCAGCCAAGCGCGAGGACAAATAGATCGTTCATGCCTTGATTCCCTGAGAGATCAGCCCGGAAGTTTCCTTCCAGGCGATACGAGCGCCTTTTTTTATGACTCAAGCACTTCTCTTTTCATCATATCCTAATAGAGTACACATTGGAAGTCTTTGTTTCGTGTTATGATGTAAATACAGGGCGGACTCAAGCAGCGGTATCTCAACAGCAGAGCCAGATAAATAACTGCCGGAGGCCAGCATGAAAAGTAGGCGTAGTGGTTCACGAAACTTTTTGAGTTGGTTTCTGCTCAAACAAGATATGCAAGAAGAGCCATTCCCATTCTCGACACGCGCCGTTGAAGCGTATCCTTCCGCGCTGCCTCTGAGCCAGTCAACCCAGCAGGAGACCGAAGGCGAACAGGAACTGGTACGGCGATCATGTCAGGGCGATCAAGACGCTTTCGCGGTCCTGGTACGTAATCACCAGCGGCGCGCGTTTGCACTGGCGTTCCGCATGCTGAACAACTACGACGAAGCCGCTGAAGCCGTTCAGGAAGCATTTCTGGCGGCCTGGCAGGGATTACATACCTTTCGCGGCGAGGCTCGTTTTTCTACCTGGCTCTATCGTGTGGTCTATCATTGCTGCCTACGTGTACTGGAACAGCGCCGCCGCGATACACGCGACCTGGATGCTGCCACTGCTCAGGCTGAACATCGTGCCGTCCTGGAGGCCGGGCAGGAGGTTCAATCGCTGGTCGCTGACCACGAGCGCCAGGAGCATATTCAGCAAGCCATCAATACGCTGCCTGGGAAATATCGAGCCGTTTTGATCCTGCGTCACCTCCAGGAACTGACGTATGAAGAGATTGCCCAGGTGCTGAGCCTGCCGGTGGGCACGATCAAGACGCATCTGTTCCGGGCGCGTAACCTGCTTAAAGAGCGCCTCCAGTTGCTTGACCGCGATGAGTCGGCGCGCCCGGCCAGGGCCTCTCACGGCGCTTCTTCTGCTGAAGGGCTATCGGAATCACTGCTGACGCACCTTACGCCCCCACTACTACATCTGGAACCAGCAGGCGAGAGCGGAAAGGGGGAGAGCGTATGACCTGCTCGCGGGCACATCATCTGCTTCAGTTATATATCGATCAGCGGCTCAGTCTCTCCCGAACTCGCGTGTTGGAGCGCCACCTGGCCCGTTGCGCCGATTGCCGCTCTGCCTTGATGGAGCTTGAAGCAATTGCTGCACGTATTCACAACCTGTCTGCTGTGTCAGAACCATCCTGGTTGACAGATGCAATTATGCGGCGCATCGCCGAGACAACGGCGCAGCCTCAGATAAAACTTCCTGATGAGAGCCATCTGCGCAAGCAGCGTGTGCTCCAGCCGGTCTCATTCCGCCCAACGATGAGAGACCTGGTACTCTCTGCTCTGCTTGCCACCGCAGTAACCCTGACCTTTATCCTATTTCAGCCACCCCTGCGCAGTGCCCTGCTCAGCAGCGTGAACCCGCTGGTCTCGCCGCTGCTGAGCGGGCTGCAATTCCTGGTTTCCCCGGATGCTGGCATTATCGGCTGGTTTGTCTGGATGCTCTGGATCGTGCTTGGCTTCTGCATCACCCTCCTGCTGGCAGGCAGTGAGGCCCGCTCGCTCTGGCGCCAGCGCATCCGCCACTGGCTCTCCCAAGATTGGCACTAAAGCTGCCCGCCACTTCCAAATCACCGGCAAAGCAGCACCTGTTGAGAAGGCGTCGCTTTGCCGGTAAGGGTATTGGTGTTCGGCAGGATATAATGCTGCTCACCATCAAGCTGCTCTCGGGAGGACTTCTATGCAGACACTTGCCCCTGATTTGCAAGCCTATCGCCGCTTTTTTCCTGCGCTCAACCAGGAGCAATCCTTCATCTTTTTTGATAACCCCGGTGGCACCCAGGTGCCTTCGGCTGTTCTCGATGCGATGACTGCTTATCTGACGCGCGCGAACGCCAACACTGGCGGAGCCTTCACTACCAGCCGTCGCACCGATGCCCTCATTGCCGAGGCGCGCGCCGCAGTGGCCGATTTTCTCAACGCCGATTCTGACGAAATTATCTTTGGCGCCAACATGACCACCCTGACGTTCGCTATTAGCCGGGCGTTGGGCCAAGCCTTTCAGCCGGGCGACGAGATTCTGGTGACGACGCTGGATCACGATGCCAATATTGCCCCCTGGCTGGCTCTGCGCGAAAGAGGGGTTGTTGTCCAGATGGCCGACATCGATCCTGCTACCTGTACACTCAATATGGATGATCTACATAGCAAGCTCTCGCCGCGCACCCGGTTGATTGCTGTTGGCTATGCCTCCAACGCTGTTGGAACGATCAATGATCTGCCAACGATCATCGAGTGGGCGCGCCAGATAGGGGCGCTGGTCTTTGTCGATGCTGTTCAGTATGCGCCGCATGGCCCCATCGATGTGCGCGCGCTGGATTGTGATTTTCTGGTCTGTTCTGCCTATAAGTTCTTCGGGCCTCACCTGGGGATTCTCTACGGCAAACGCCCGCTGCTGGGGCAGCTTGCCGCGTATAAAGTCCGTCCGGCTCCCGACACGCCGCCAGACAAGTTTGAGACTGGAACCCTTAACCACGAAGGCATTGCTGGTCTCCTGGGCGCGCTCAATTATCTTGCCACGCTCGGCGGCGACCACGCCGATCTCTATCCCGACGCCTATCCAACCTGGACCGGGCGCCGCCGGGCGCTCAAGCTGGCAATGTACGCCATTCGAGACTATGAGCGCGAACTGGTTACGTATCTATTGAGCAATCTGAGCGGCATCGACGGCTTGCGCATTCTTGGGCTGACGCATCCCAAAGACCTGCCGCGCCGCGTGCCAACGGTAGCCTGCGTCAGCAGTCGTTATACCCCGCGCGAGATGGCCTGCGAACTGGCTGAGCAAGGCATCTTTACCTGGGATGGGCATTATTATGCCCTGGCGTTGATGGAGCGCCTGGGGCTGGGTGAGCAAGGCGCGCTGCGCATTGGTTTGGCGCATTACAATACCCCGGCAGAGGTTGATCGCCTGGTACGGCTTCTCAGTGAACTCCACGAAACCGCCACAACGTCTTAGAAAAGGAGGGATATGCCTTTCGCCGGAAGAAAAAGAATATATAATATAAGGGACATAGCGCTGCCTGATGCTCCGAGGCAGTACAGAACAGTTCTGGCGCAGAGCAAGTGCCCTTGACAAACTCAGGCACAAGCAGTACACTCGTCCCAACACTCCGCCAGACGAGCCTTGACCTATCGCGCTGCTTATAACGTGCTGCCAGTCAAGGCGATGGGAGCATCTTTGTTGGGAAGGGAGCATAGTCAGGTGGTAGATCAGGGTATCCCGTCTGATGAGGCGAAACTATCAATAAGCGAGCGCTATGAACAACCAATGGAGAAAATGAACAACAAGCTAATCTGGCTTCCCAGCGCCATTACCACCATTTCGCTGGTAGCGGGCTTTGTGGGCGTGATCCTGGCTGCCGACCCTGGCGTGCCCAATCGCTTCCTGTATATACCGCTTCTGATAGGGCTGGCGGTATTTTGTGATGGTATTGATGGGCGCGTGGCGCGCGCTGTGGGCGCCTGCACTGATTTTGGTGAAAATTTCGATTCGTTCGCCGATCTGGTCGCCTTTGGGGTCGCGCCAGCCTTTATGATTTATGAGCTTTACCTGCGTGCCCTGCCGGTGCCGGGGGTGGTGGCAGTCGCTATCGCGGCATCATTCGTCTTTTCTAATGCCTTTCGCTTGGCACGCTTTGCCACCAAAGATTATAACCCGCGCTTTTTCGAGGGTATGCCCACGACTGCCGGGGGGGCTTTTATTGCCAGTCTCGCGTTCTGGGAGGGCACACTGCCGCCCCTTGCGGCTGCATTTGCTCTGCTGGCAACGGCTATCCTGATGGGCAGCCGTATCCAGTTCCCCAAACTGGGGCAGCTTTTTGGCCGCGCGCCTTTTATGCTGAAATGGACGCTCTTGTTGGCAGTCGTTGTGGCGCTCATCCCCTTCCAGGCACGCCTTCTGAGCTTGCTCGTTGTAGCTTACGCGCTGTATGCGCTGCTCTGGTCTACCGAGCGCGCGGCGCGGCGACGATTCCGCCGGGCTATGCCGGTGGCAGCCGTTGGCTTGATGTCTGGTCCGGGCGGCGCGCCGCTTTCTAGCGTGACCACCCTGACCGTCACCGATGATGGGGATGAGGACGAGGATGAGGACGAGGATGACGTTGAAGAGGATTGGGATGATGATTGGGAGAGCGAGGACGAGCAATGAGCGTGGAGGTTCCGAAGCAGCAAATTGCTCAGTTCGCAGGAGATATGCTGGAGCGCGTTGAATCTGATCCACCCCCATTAGGCGCCCTCAGAGAAGGACTGCCCTATATTGGCGGCGCTGTGTTTGGTGCCTTGCTCCTGGGCAACCGCTTTCCCCTGCTGGGGAAGCTCCTCTGGCTTCTGGCGGCCATATTCCTGGTCTTTTTCCGCGATCCGCCGCGCCCTTATCCACAGGACGATCAGTGTATCTATGCTGCTGCCGATGGCACGATCAAGGCTGTCGATACGGTGACGGAAGATTGGTTCCTGGGGGGCCAGGCCACGCGCATTGTCACCTTCCTATCGGTGCTGAACGTTCATGTCAATCGCAGTCCTGTTCCTGGCGAGGTTGTCAAACTGCAATGGAAGCCAGGCACCTTCGGCAATACAATGAGCCTGCAAAAATCTGAAGCTAACGAGCGGAATATGATCGCCATCAATGGCCCGCGTGGCAAAGTAACGGTCATACAAGTTGCCGGGTTGCTGGCTCGCCGCATTGTCTGTTGGGCCAGTGAGGGGCACCGCCTGCGCGCAGGCCAGAAATTTGGTATGATTAAATTTAGCTCGCGGACCGATGTGTTGGTACCACAGGGGTCTGTCGAGGTATTGGTCAAGCCAGGCCAGCAAGTGCGGGGCGGCATCACTCCCATTGCGCGCTACATTACACCCAACAGGCAGCACGCTTGACGCTTGGAAACGCTGCATGTTTCTCCGCGAACGCGACAACACGATTGAAGAACTGCTTGACGCGCCAGTTGCTGACTTTCAATTGCTGGCGCGTAACCTTCGTGACATCCGCCGCATCAATCTTCTGCTGGGCTGGACACGCCTGGCCGTCTGGCAGGTTTCGCAGTTAGCTGCGCAGCACGGATTGCAGACATTTTCGCTGCTCGACGTTGCCAGCGGCTCGGCAGATATTCCTTGTGCGCTCGCCCGCCGGGCGCGTCGCCAGCAGCTTCAGGCAGAGATCGTTGCTACCGATGTCAGCGAGCAGGTGCTGAGCGCTGCGCGAAAGAACTGCGCTGGCTTCCCCGAAATTCGCCTGGAACAACAGAATGCCCTGGCGCTCTCCTACGCCGATCAGTCTTTTGATCTTGTTCTCTGTTCGCTCGCATTGCATCATTTCTCACCCGAAGAAGCGCCGTGTCTTCTGCGTGAATTAGCGCGCGTTGCCAGGCGCGCCGTCATTGTCAGCGATCTTCAACGCAGTCCTCTCGCCTATTTGGGAGCCTGGCTGCTGACGCATACCCTCATGCCCAATCGGCTGACCCGCCATGACGCACCTGCCTCGGTGCGCCGCGCCTATACGCCTGGCGAAGTTCGCGCTCTGGCAGATCAGGCTGGCCTTGCGTCGGCAACTATTCGCACGGTCTTTCCTTTCCGGCAAATCCTGGTCTGGCAGCGCTGAGAGGAGCATCTATGTCCTTCGATGTAGACGTTGCCGTTGTTGGCGCCGGACCCGCAGGCGCGGCGTCGGCCATCCTGCTGGCCCGCCAGGGATACCACGTTGCACTGATCGATAAAGCCTCTTTTCCGCGTGATAAAGTCTGCGCTGAATATATGAGTCCGGCCATCGGTGACATCCTCGCTCGCCTGGGCGTGCTGGAGCGCGTTGAAGCCGCTCATCCAGCCCGCCTGCTCGGCTTCGACATTTATACCTGCACCGGGCGCACTTTCCGCGCCGACTTCGCCGGAAACATTGGCCCCAATGGCAAGCCCTATTACGAATATGGCCTGGCCTTATCTCGCTCCATCTTCGATCACCTGCTGGTTGAGCAGGCGCGGCGCGAAGGCGTCACCATCCTGGAAGGCACGCGCCTCCAGGATTTCCAGCGCGCGCGCGACGCAGGAGCCATAGCCGTCCACGTTACCCTGCAAAGCCTGCACTCTGTCAGCGCCCTCTCTCCTGACTCCGTCCGCTCACTGGCTGCCAATGGAGCGGATGCCAGGCTGGTCAGCACCGTCGCCAAAGCGGCGTCTTCTACGACGCTGCGGGCGCGGCTGCTGGTGGCTGCGGATGGCGTTCATTCTATGATTGCGCGGCGCCTCGATCTCCAGCGCTCCTCGCCGCGCCAGCGCAAGATTGCGCTGGTTACGCATATGCGCGGCATCCGTGATCTGGGCGTTTATGGAGAGATGCACGTCGGGCGTGGGCTATATGTGGGCCTGGCGCCGCTGGAACCGCCGGAGATTGGCGATCTATGCAATGTGGCAATGGTAGTGGATGAAACGGAGGCACCGCGCCTGGCAGGTCGCACCAATGACTTCTTTGATGAGGCTCTAGGGGGCTTTCCCGCACTGGCGACCCGGCTCGACGGCGCACGGCGCGTCAAGCCTCTGCTGACGATCAGCCGACTCGCAACCAGCGCGCGACGGCTTTCCGCCGATGGCGTCATGCTGGTTGGCGACGCTGCGGGCTTTTACGACCCCTTCACCGGCGAAGGTATCTATCGCGCGCTGCGCGGTGCGGAACTGCTGGCCGAAGTTGCCAGGGCGGCGCTTGCCGCAGGAGATTGCTCGGCGCCTCGCCTGAGCGCGTATGACCGCCTGCACCGCCACGAGTTCGCTGGCAAGCGCCTGGTTGAGCATATTGTTCAGGAGTTGATTGCCCGGCCACGCCTCTTTGAGCATGTCTCTAAACGTTTTGCGCGCCGCAAACAGTTGGCTGACAGGGTTGTGGGTGTTACTGGCGACTTCTTGCCGCCATCGAGAGTTCTCTCGCCCTTCTATCTGGCGCGGCTCCTGCTCTAGCACGCCTCAGAAACGCCCGCGCGTCTGAGTGTGGAGGCGCTCATCTTGCTGCATTTCAGCGCTCAGTTAGTCATCCTGTCGCATCTCACAACGAAAGCAGGCCGCTTATGACCCAGGTATCTTTGACGCTCCCCGTCTCCATTGCTACCCTGACCTATGACCAGATCGCTAAAACCATCGATCACTCGCTTTTACGCCCTGAATTGACGCAGGCTGAGTTGATTGCTGGGTGCGAACTGGCCCATGAGTACCACGTCGCTTCGGTGTGCATCACGCCCAGCGGGGTGCCGCTGGCCGCGCGGCTGCTCCAGGGAAGCGACGTTCATGTCGGCACCGTTGTTGGTTTTCCGCATGGCAGTTCGACCACGCGCACCAAAGTGTTTGAAGCCAGCCAGGCGCTGGAAGACGGTGCGGTGGAACTAGATATGGTCATCAATATTGGCTGGCTGCGTTCTGGACAGGATGAGCAGGTGCAGGCGGATATTCAGGCTGTTGTCGCGGTCGCGCAAGGCAAGGCGCTCGTCAAAGTCATTCTGGAGAACGCTTATCTTACCGAGGATGAGAAACGGCGCGGCTGCCGGATCGTTGAAGCGGCGGGCGCCGATTTTGTCAAGACCTCCACCGGCTTTGCACCTTCAGGCGCCACGCTTGGCGATCTCCGCCTGATGCGCGCGAGTGTTTCCCCACATATCCAGGTCAAGGCAGCGGGCGGCGTTCGTACCCTGGATGCTCTGATCGATGTGCTCAATACGGGCACGACCCGCGTTGGCGCCACCGCAACCAAAACGATCCTTGATGATTTCCGGCAGCGCAAGGCGCAGTAGTGTATACTGGCGGGCATATTTTCCATGTTTTGCCAGATAGAACCAGGAGTTATTCATGCACACCGTTGATACCATTGCCATTGCCAGCACCCCGGATGCCGTCTATCGTCTGGCAGCGGATGTAGAGCGCTGGCCGGTTATCTTGTCTCACTACCGCTGGGTGCGCGTGCTGGAGAGGCGTGGGCCAGATGAGTGTATTGTCGAAATGGCTGCCTGGCGTGATCGCATCCCTGTCTGGTGGCGCTCCATTCAGCGCTGCTATCCCCAGGAACATCGCATCCTCTACAAACATATCGGGGGCGCGACCACTGGCATGGATGTCGAATGGGCGATTACCGCGACGAGCGGCGTCACGCGCGTGCGCCTCACTCACGACATCATCCTGCCCTGGCCGGTTATTGGACCGCTCGCTGCCTGGGTGATGTGCGATGCGTTCGTCTCCTATATCGCGGGCAAGACATTGCGCGGCATTGCCGCCGCCGCAGAAAAGATGCAGGCAGAATCTCTGCTGCGGTAGAGGTTATCTGTATCTTGCTAGGTTTTCGGAACGCGCACTCGCAGCGCGCCCGGCAGCGACTGCACCTCAAAGCGCGCGGCCTTCATCACTTCGCCATCCAGATGAGCAAAGACTGGCTCTTTGCTCTCTAGCACAACTGAGCGCACGCGGCGCATACTCACTTCTGGCAGGCCGACGTGCTGGCCCTTGCTGATAATGCCCAGCAGGCGCAGCGCGCGCAGTTTGGACGGCTTGATGATCCGGCACAGATCGAGCAGGCCATCGCGCATATCTGCCTGGGGATTGATGCGAAAGCCGCCGCCGTAGGTTGGTCCCACGCTGACTGCCGAAAGGGCATAGAGACACCCATCCGTCTCTTCCTCATCGGGAAAGATGGTCAGCCAGGGGCAGCGTCCATAGTGGAAAATGATCTCGCGCAGGCTGGCAGCATAGTACAGCATCTGGCCCTGGAGGAAGCGGAAACGCTTCAACGCTTCAGCCGCAGCAGCAATATTGGCATCCAGCCCAATGCCCAGCGAGTTGACGAAATAGCGCCCGTTCACCATGCCCGCGTCCACGCTGATGATCTCGCCTCCCAACGCCACTTCCAACGCCGCCGCCGGATCATGAGGCAGCTTCAACGTATATCGGGCGTAATCGTTGCCATTGCCCGCTGCTACCAGCCCCAAAGGCACTTCAGTCGGCTGCTGCACCGAAAGAATGCCATTTGCTACCTCGGCCAGCGTGCCATCGCCGCCAACGACAACGACCGGGCGGCCAGACTGAGCCGCCTCGCGCCCGATCTGCTCGCCATGACGCGGGGCGTTCGTCAGCACCAGTTCGCCGCGTCCTCCGGTTAACGCACGCTCAATCATCGGGCGCATTTGCCTGGCGCGCCCGTGATTGGCCGCCGGATTCAGAATAACTACTGCCTGGGCTGTTTGTGTGGAACTCCCCATTGCTGCTCCCCTCCCTGGTGGAGAGATGATCTTCTTTACTTATCCTGCTTTATCATCAGCGTCGTTCTGTTGGAGCTGGTGAGAAAGCGGCGTGCGTGGCGCGTTCGGTGAAATGCTTGCCGCCTGGTATCGTTTATGATACTCTTGCTGCCCTGGCAATGCAAGCGTTGATGTGCTATACTGAGAATATCCTATTCAATCTGTGGCATTGATCGAGAGAAGTACGCCGACGCTCCCTTCAGAGAACTGCGGGCAGGTGCAACGCAGTGGCAGGTCGGCGGAAATCCACTCGTGAGCCGCTCGCCCAACGGCCAGCATGCGCGCTGGCCTGGTAAGACGAGCCGGGCGCCCCCGTTAGCAGGCATGAAAGACAACGCTGGACCACGCGGAAGCTATCTCCAGTGCGCGAGGTACGCTGCCGCTCGTTGGCCGGTTGTGAATAAAGGTGGCACCACGATAGACATTGCGCTGTCCGTCCTTGAGGGCGGGCAGCGTTTTTTTTAAATAGTTTTGTGTTGTAAGCATGAACGTCACAAGGTCTACTTCACAAGGTCTACTTCAAAGGAGGTTTTTTCGGTATGCTTGATCTGGCTTTTATTCGCGCCAACCCCGATGTCGTGAAAGACGCAGCGCGTCGCAAGCGCGTCGCTATTGACATTGATGCCTTGCTGGGGTTGGATGCGCGCGTCCAGGAGGTGCGCCACGAAACCGAGATGGTCCGCGCCGCCCAAAATCGGCTCTCAAAGCAGATGCGCGAGGTGGGCAGCGACAAAGCCGCCCGCGAGCAGTTGATTGCCGAGGGGCGCGGACTGGCCGCCACGCTCAAAGAGCTTGAGCCGCGCCTGCGCGAACTGGAGGCGCAGCTTCACGAGCAGTTGCTGCTTGTCCCCAATATTCCTGATGCCAGCGTGCCGGATGGTCTTGATGAAAACGAGAACGTCGAGATCAAACGCTGGGGCGAGCCGACGCACTTTGATTTTGAGCCACTCGACCATGTGACCCTGATGCAGCGGTTGGACCTGCTTGATCTGGAGCGCGGCGCCAAAGTTGCGGGAAGCCGCAGCTACGTCCTCAAGAACGATGCTGCGCGGCTGGAACTGGCGCTGATGCTCTTCGCGCTTGACCGCATCAGCCGCAAGGGCTTTACCCCACTGACAGTGCCCGCGCTGGCGAAAGAGATGTGCTTTGTCGGCAACGCCCAATTCCCGCGTGGCCGCGAGCAGGTCTACGCGCTGGAAAAGGATGAACTCTTTCTTGTAGGCACCGCCGAGGTCAGCGTCACTGGCATGTTCGCCGATGAGATTCTGCGCGGGGACACTTTGCCTCTGCGCTTTGTCGCCTATTCACCCTGCTTCCGCCGCGAGGCAGGCACCTACGGCAAAGATACGCGGGGCATCCTGCGCGTCCATCAGTTCAGCAAGGTCGAGCAATATATCATCTGCCGCAGCGATCACGAAGAATCGGTGCGCTGGCATGAAGCGCTGCTGGCAAACGCCGAAGAACTGACGCAGGCGCTTGAACTGCCTTATCATGTCGTTGTGGTCTGCACGGGAGACCTGGGCGATGGGCAGGTCAAGAAATATGACATCGAATGCTGGCTCCCCTCAGAAGGACGTTACCGCGAGACGCATTCATGTTCATACTTCCATGACTATCAGGCGCGGCGCGCCAATATCCGCTACCGTGATCAGGAAGGCACGGTGCGCTATGTCCATACCCTGAACAACACGGCCCTGGCCTCAACCCGCACGATCATCGCGTTGTTGGAGAACCACCAGCAAGCTGATGGAACGGTACGCATCCCCGCCGCACTTCAGCCCTATATGGGCGGCCAGCAATTCATCGGGAAATGATCTGCGCCGTTCTGGTAGAATAAAGGCGTGATGGCGCATACTGCTCGTCGCGCTGCCACGCCTTTGGGCGCACCAGTCCGCCAGCACTGGTGGCTGGCGCTGTAAGAACCCTTAGTCAGAGCAGTGGCAGACCAGGAGGCAGGCAATGCCTGAACTGGAACCGGGCGAGGAACAACAAGATTACTATCGGGTGCTGGGGCTGGCCCAGGATGCCAGCGAGGAAGAGATTCGCCATCGCTACTATACACTGGCGAAAAAATGGCACCCCGATAGATTTCTCAATGCCTCGGAGGGCGCGCGCCAGCAGGCTGAGCGTCGCATGAAGCGCCTGACACGCGCCTATCATGTGCTGGGCAATCCCAGGCTGCGGCTTCTGTATGATGAGCGCCGCGCGCTCTCAGCGCCTCCCATTGGCTCCGGCGCCCAGCCCTGGCAGTCTGTCACCGGCACGCGCCCATTCTCGCCGGTGCCTCCTGGCTTTGCTGCCCCTATGCCGTCTGTCATCCACGAAGAGGACAAGAACGGCGTGGGCCTGTTCTTCGCGCTCATGTGTTTTCTGCTCGCGCTTGGCTGCATCGGCTTGCTGCTGAACCACCAGCCTGATATTATCACCGGCTCTTTTCTGATACTGGGCGCGCTGATTTTTGGCCTGGTCGGCCTACTCTTTTTGTCACAGGAGAGTCCCCTCAGCCGCGCGGCCAATTCCTGGATGAACAGCGAGCCACGCGGCTTTCGCCAGGCGCGTGCCAAAGCCGGGCAGGCAACTGACCCGGAAGAGCAGCGCATTGACAGTGCGCTCAGCCCCTTCGAGACACTGGTAGAGGAGGCGCTGGAGTCCATTCCCGATGAATTTCAGGAGCAGATGGAGAATCTCGTCGTGCTGGTGGAACCGGAGCCGGACGAGGAGACGCTGGAGCGCGTGGGCGTCAAAGAGGGGCATATTCTGCTCGGTCTCTACCAGGGCATTCCGCTCACCGGATATGGGAGGATCAGACGACACGAGCCTGAGCGCATCACCATCTTCCAGCACACTATTGAAACCTATTGTCACGGCGACCCTGCCCGTATCCGAGATCAGGTCCGTCGCACCGTGTTGCACGAACTGGCCCACCACTTTGGCATCGGACATGAGGAGATGCCCATCTGGGTGAAGTGAGTACAGTCAGCGCGCCTTGCGCGTCTTTGTATATATATGACTTGAGCGAGATGATCCTCTTGTGCCCAGGCGCGGACGGCCCTATACTGGCACAAATACCAGAGAACACGAGGGAGGGGTATGAACATCGGTAAAGGTAGCCAGACTGGTGGTGGGAACCCTGGACACGAGAGCCGCCAGCCTCAAGATCAGCCCGGCGACGTGGAAGCGCTCCTGGTAGCGCGCAGCCGTCGCGGAGATACGGCTGCCTTTAACCAGTTGATCCTCATGTACCAGCAGGCGGTCTATACCCTCACCTACCGCATGATTGGCGATTCAGAAACCGCCGCCGATGTGACCCAGGAGGCACTCTTTGCTGCATTTCGAGGGATTGCCAGTTTTCGGGGCGGCTCATTTCGCGCCTGGCTCTTACGCATTGCCAGCAATGCCTGTTACGACTACTGGCGTCGCAGTCGGCGGCGCCCCAGTGAATCATTGGAGGCGCTCACGGAACCAGGCGAAGGGTACGACGAAGGGCTGGCACAGCAATTTGCCGGCGACGAACGCTGGAATCCTGAAACGCTGGCGCTGCGTACCGAGTTGCAGGAACTCATTCAATCTGGCCTGGAGCGCCTACCGCTGGAGCAGCGAGTATCGGTGATCTTGAGCGATATTCAAGGTCTTTCCTATGAAGAGATTGCCAGCGTCACCTCGGCATCGCTGGGGACGGTCAAATCGCGCATTGCGCGGGGGCGCGCGCAACTACGTGACTATCTCCAGCGCCATGCGGAACTTTTGCCGCGCTCCTACCGTTTAAGAGAAGAGAAAGGTCGGGAACCAGGCCGATGATAGCATGTCTGGCAGATTGGCTGGAGAGATACCGTGAACCATCCTGAACACGCATGGGAGCAGCAGCGCGAGCAGCTTTCTGCGCTGCTGGATAATGAGCTATCTGCCCAGGAGCGCGCAGCGCTGGAGGCTCATCTTGAGGATTGCAGCCAATGCCGCCTTGAACTGGAAAGCCTGCGACGCACCAGGGCACTCTTGCACGCCTTACCCCAGCCCGCCTTGCCGCGCAGCTTTACCCTGCCACTGAAACCAGCCGCGCCAGCACGGCAGGTGCCTGACGCGCAGCAGGCGCCTGTGCCATCCGCCGCTCAACGATCAACCGGCCTACAGATGAGCAGAACGTCTGCCCTCCGTCGCCCGGTTCAGGTTCTCCAATGGCTCAGCGCTATCGCTGCCGTGTTGGGGATTGTTATCTTACTTTCCGGTGTTTTTTCGACCCTGCATGTTGGCGGAAGCACTGCCAACAGCGCCCTATCAGGCACCCTCAATCAAGGGGATAAGAGTGGGAGCGCAGCAGGGTCACAGTCTCCTACACACTCACCAAATGCCAACACACCCTCAACGGCAGGGGCAGACGAGGGTACCCCGGCCCCCACACCTCCGACCCCTACCTTCACACCACCCTCTTCAACGCCGGGCGCAGGCTTCGGCCAGCACACTTCAGGCGGTTCTTCCAGTTCTCTATCAGAGCACATCTTTTCTACCACCAGCGTGGGCCTCTTCTTGCTGCTCCTCAGCGTGTGTGGCTTCGTCATCAGTTGGGCGCTGCGCCGGAGGTGGTAACAGATCAACCGCTTATCTTCTGGTAATCGGCCTGAAGCGTATCGGGACTGAGTGCCCCAGGATAGTCTGCCCGCACAATGCCCGCTTTATCAATGAAGTATGTGCGCGGCAAAGGCGTCGGGTCGTAGCTGGAAGGGTCGTTAAACTGAAGCGTGCGATCAGACAGCACCGGATACGTGATATGATATGCCTGAATGTACTGGGTGATATTGCTTGCTGGTTCGCCCTCATTGATGCCCAGAATCACCAGCCCCTGCGCTTGATGGTCATGGTAGAACTGCTCCAGCATCGGTGTTTCACCCTGGCAAGGCGCGCAGTAGCTCGCCCAGAAGTTGATAATCACCGGATGCCCGCGAAAGCTGCTCAATTGTACCGGGTGCCCACTGGCATCTGTCAGAGTGAAATTCGGCGCAGGCTGGCCTATGCCAATCCCGCCCGCTGGCCCGCTGTCCCCACTTGGTTGGAACAGGAGCCAGAAGAACCCGCCCACCAACAGGAGCAGCAGGATCAATCCGCTAAAAAAGAGCGCCTTTCCGCTGATCGGCAAAAACCAGAAGTGCTTGCGCACCTTCACCTCGGTTGACATAGACCATTCCTTATACCTATAGTTCTCTGAATACCTATAGTTCTCTGATGGTTATCTGGGTCGTTCTCTTCAACAGAGAAATATAGCAAAGTGAGAAGCGCAGGTCAAACCAACCTGGCGGAGTAGATACTATGGCACATTGGAGCGATATTCCCCTGTTGACTACTGCTGTGGGCAGCTATCCACCAGGCGAGCTATCTCCCAAGCGCGCCATTCAGCGCGCGGTGGAAGACCAGATTGCTGCTGGAATTGATCTGATTAGCGACGGCCAGGTTCGCGCCGACATCATCAGCCTCTTTGCCGCTGGTATACCTGGTTTTCGGCAGCGTCCTGATGACACCTGGCAGCTCGAAGCAGCGCCAGCGATGCCGCAGCAGCCGCTTGTTGCCGGCGATTACCTGCTGGCACGGTTGCTCGCACGTGGACGGGCCACTGTCAAAGGCGTTTTGACCGGGCCGGTGACGCTGGCCTTTTCTACACGCCTCGCGCCGGGCGTGCCCTACAGGGGCAGCGACGACCCGGAGCTTCTTTTGCGCCTGGCAGACATCCTGGCGCGCGAGACCGCCGCGCTCGTGGCAGCAGGCGCAGAGATTGTGCAGATTGACGAGCCGCTGCTGCCCAAAGCTGTGGGCGGTGGCTTCGATATCGATCTGGCGGGACAGGCGCTGCGTGAAGTCACGGCGATCATTCCCTTTTCTATTTTGCATATCTGTGCAGATGTGCGCCCTATCGCTTATGATCTGCTCTCCATGCCCATCAATGCGCTCAGCGTCGCCGGATCGCAAGTTGATGTCCTGAGCGCTTTCGAGGCCGATGACCTGGAGAGCGCCGACATCCGCCTGATCTATGGCTGTGTCGATACCCAGGCGCCGATGCCAGAGACGCGCGAGATTATTCAGCAGCGTATTGAGCGCGCCGTTGAGCAGGTGGGCGCGAAGCGCCTCTGGCTCTCCCCGGATTGCGGTTTGCGTCGCTACAGCCGCGAAGACGCGCAGGAACTGCTTGCCAACCTGGCCGATGCTGCCCAGGCGGTGCGCGCGAAAACCTGATTCCCGTCTTATCCTTCATTGGTGCTCTTGCGGGATGCCTGGAAGGCACTTGCGGGAAGCGTCTTGCTGGCCTGATGCACCTGATTGGCCGATTGGGCAATCGTTTCGAGCGCGCTGCGCAGCCTGGCGGCCATTACGTCCACCCGGCGTGTCGTGGGCATACCCTGCAACATTGCGCGCAATTTATAGGTCAGCGTGCGGGCATTGCGCTCCTGCTGCGTTGCCTCGCCCGTCATCTTTCCCAGCACGTCTGCCAGTTTGCGCAGATGTCCCAGATGCCAATCTGGATCGCGCATAGCCTCTTCTTCAGCGACCTCTCGATCCACATCCGCCAGCGTAATCTTGTGGGGCGCGTCCATCGCTGGCGCAGGAGCAGGCACATGAGCAGCCTCGCCCTCCTGGTTCTCCGGCGTCGCCCGTTCACTGGTGGTTTGCGCTGTGTCGACAAGGGTTGCCCCAACAGCTTCTTGCCCATTCTCAACAGCTTCTTGCTCAACAGGCGCTCCATCCTCTTGTGCTGCTTCTGTCGTGGCTGGCGGCTGATCTGTTGACGCCTGAGCAGCCTGCTCTTGTGCGGAAGCGGTTGATGGCGCTTGAGACGTTTCAGCAGCCGCTGGCTCGCTGCCAGGCGTTTCCCCTGCTTCATGGGCTGCCTGGTCTGGCGCGAGAGCGAACGCTGCCATCTCGGAGGCTGCCGTCTCTGGCAATGCGGCTGCTGAAACAACAGAGGGCGCTGGCTCGTCCGCCCTGGCCGCTGCCGCAGCGGCGCGACGTTCCATTTCGTCAGCCAGGCGCAGCGCCGATGTACCCATACGTTGGCTGGTGTGATCGTCTTCTATTCTCAGTGTGACGCCAGCCGGCGCGGCTGCAAGCAGCAGCTTCTCCGCCTGGGCAGCGAATTCTACCTGGCGCTGGGCGCTGTTCAAGACGTTGTCGGCGGCCAGCACCAGCGCATCAATACTGCGCAAGTGTTCTTGCAATGCGTCAGCCACCGGCAAAAGGTCATCCTGGCAGCGGCCCACTGTTGCTATCAATGCGTCAGCCGACTGCTGCACCCTTCCCAGCCGCTGATTCACGTTGGTCTGCATCTGCTTGATAGCGATAGAGAGACCATCCAGCGCCGTGCCGGTGGGCACTGGAATCTGGCCCAGGCTCTCTTGACCAACCCTACCGGCCATCTCTGCCAGCCCTGCAACCGCTGTTTCCATCTGTTCGCGTTTTTGTTCCCCATGTACAAAGCTTTCAACACGCTCCAACATCAGGTTCAGGCTCACTGCCAATGGCAGCAGATCGCCTTCCACATGCGCCCGCGCCGAGTAATCCCCGGCAGCTACGCGCGCATGCGTCTGCTGAATAATCGCAACCCCCGCTTCCAGGTTGCGTTTCTTATCCGCCGTCTCACGCAAGCGCTTGCGCAGCCGCTGATTACTCATTTGCAGCCCGGCTACATAGGTGATGAGGTGGACATTTTCTTGCATCTGGCGCCCAAAGAGCCAGGCCACCACGCCCACGCCGAGTTGGACTGTTACCAGATAGACCAGCGCCAGATAGCGCCCCTGTGCCGCAAAGACGGTCTCAAGCGCTGAGGAAGAATGAAAAACGAGCAGCACCAGAGCAGTAAAAAATGCGGAGATAATCGAGAGGATCAGCGCCGTTTCTGGCGAGAAAAGAATGCCGCTGGCGAGAATGACCAGCACAAAGAGCAAGGAAATATGCAGCGTTTCTAGCGAGAGCAGATGCACCGCGCTCAGCAGCATATCCAGCACCACCAGCGCGCCGCCACCAATGACTAGCAAATAACTGGCTTCGCCGATCCTTCCTATCCAGTTCAAGAGCCAGACGATGCCATAGACTGCTAGCCCCCCCAGCACCATCAGCATGCCAGTAAGCTGCAACTGCCCAAACAGATAGCCGGGCAGGATTGCCAGTAGGGTGGCTGCCTGCGTTGCCAGCAAGATAGTGACCAGCGCGCCGCGCTGACGCTCCTGCTCGGCGAAATTGAGCAGCGCGCGCCGCAGCAGGCTGGAAACTCCGCCGCGCAGCGTGGCGGTATCACCCAGCCGCGTTTGATCTCCCGAAACCTGGGTCTTCAGCGGCTGATTGAACGCCTCCTCGTCTTCTGCGCCCTCCTCAGCTTCTGCCTCCTCTGGTATCTCGTCTGATCCCTCTTTATCCGGCTGTCGCGTGGTTTCAAACGCCCGGCTGGACTGCGTGCGCCTTCCCCCTCGAAGTTGAGGCAGACGGATAATCGGTGCGACTTTTGGTTCTTGCTCTGCCATCGCAGCGCCTCCATAGATTGCTCGTATCGACGATCAGAGCCAGGGTGTGTGTCCTGAGATTATTCAACTGTTCGTTTACCTGCTTCGTGCCCCTCTATTGCGCTGACCCATCTCAGCAAAACCTGTGCCGGGCTGCGTGAAGGTAAGAATGGAGATGTCTTTGCCCTGGAGGGTTGGCAGCGCATGATATAATGGGTCGGACCTTCCAAACCTGATAGTAAAGGCTTCTGGCTGCATGTACGAAAAAACCACGCTGCCCAACGGGGTGCGCGTCATCACTGCTGAGATGCCCCATATGCGCTCAGCAAGTACCGCGCTCTTCTTTGGGGTTGGTTCACGCTTTGAAACTGCTGAAGAAGCGGGCATGTCTCACTTTATCGAGCATATGCTCTTCAAAGGGAGCGAGCGCTACCCAACCGCCCAGGCTATCTCTGAAGCTATCGAGGGTGTTGGCGGTGTCTTTAACGGCGGAACCGGGAAAGAGCTTACCAGCTATATTGCCAAGGTGAGCAGCGATCACTTTATAGATGCCCTGGATGTGTTGATCGACATCGTGCGCCACCCCTTCCTTGACCCCCAGGAGTTGGAAAAAGAGCGGCGGGTCATTATCGAAGAACTCAATATGTATAAAGATAGCCCGCAGGAGTGGGTGCAGGTACTCATCGATGAGACCCTCTGGCCTGGTCTCCCGTTGGGCAGAGATGAGGCAGGCACGCGAGAATCTGTCGAGCGCATCACCCGCGCCCAGATGAGCGAGTATCTGCGGGCGCATTATCTGCCCAATAATCTGGTGGTGAGCGTGGCAGGAAAGGTGTGCCATCAGCAGGTAGTGGACGCCGTTGCCCAGCGTGTTGCCGAATGGCAACCGCGTGAGGCGCCGCGTTGGGAACCCTGCCCGCCTCCTCGCAATGTGCCTCGTGTTCGCCTGGAACAGAAACGCACCGAGCAGGTCAACCTCTGCCTGGCAACCCCCGGCGTTGCCCACAGCGATCCGGCACGCTATGCGCTGATATTGCTCAATGGCTTACTGGCTGATGGCATGAGTTCGCGGCTCTTTCAAGAGATTCGTGAGCGCCAGGGTCTGGCCTATGATGTCGGCAGCGATATCGAGAGTTTCCATGAAACCGGCGCGCTCGTTATTTATGCAGGGGTAGACCCCGACCGCACCGATGCAACCCTGCGTGCCATTCTGGCAGAGTTGGGGCGGCTTTGCACCGAGCCAGTGATGGAAGCCGAACTGCGGCGCATCAAGCAATATACCAAGGGGCGTATGCTGCTGCGTCTGGAGGACACGCATCAGGTCGCTTCCGCGCTGGGCGGCGAAGAGATGCTGCTCAACCGCATTACTGGGGTGGATGAAGCGCTTGCGCAGGTGGAAGCTGTCACGGCAGACGCCATACAGCAGCTTGCCCAACGTCTTTTTCAGGAATCTGATCTGCGCCTGGCACTGGTTGGCCCCCTGAAAGACGCCAGGCATTTTGATCGTCTGTTGCACTTTTAGAGCGAGATTGCTGGCACAAGCCCTTTTACTCTGAGCTGCGCAAGGAGGGATGCGGATGGCCGACACCACACTCCGCGCTACGCTGCGCCTGGCTGAAGATGATATTGGCGCTGGTCGCCCAAAAGAGGCGTTGGCACGCTGTCACCACATTCTGGCATACTATCCTGAGATGCTGGAAGCGCGCCGGGTGCTGGGCGAAGCCTATCTGGCGCTGCAAAAACCCAAAGAAGCCTACCAGGCATTTGATCGGGTGCTGGTTAGCGACCCCGAAAACACGCTGGCGTACTGCGGGCGCGCGCTCATCAACCAGCACGCTGGCGATCTGGATTCAGCGTTGGATTGCTATTACCAGGCATGCGAATTGAGCCTGGGCAATCGGCAGCTTCGCCTGGAATTTCGGCGGGTCGCCAGCCAGGCAAATCAGCCTGATTTTATCCTCTCGCGTGTTGGGCTGGCACGCCTGTACATGCGTGGCGATCTGCTGGCCCATGCCATCCGTGAGTGGGAGTTGGTGCTGCAAGGTGATCCCGAACGGGTGGACGCGCGCCTTGGCCTTGCCGAAGCGCTTTGGCGCGATGGGCAGACGGCTCGCGCTGCCGCGCAGTGCCGTCTGATCTTGCAAGCCATTCCCTCCTGCTTGAAAGCGCTGCTCTTGCTTGGCGAGATTGCCTATCGCAGTGGCAAGAGCAGTGAAGCCCACCAGTATCTGGAACAGGCACGTCGCCACGATCCAGATGGCCTCATGGCCCGCGAACTCTTTGCGGACGCGCTGGTCTATGATGAGGCGTTTGCGGCGTTTATCCTGGCTGAACCTGCGCGCATTCCTATGATGGATGAGCGCGATCTCCGTGCCGAGCCTGTCCAGCCGTCGGCCCTGGCTACCCTCTTGAGGTCAACCGATGCCCCACAGCCTGACAATGGCGCGGCAGAGGGGAACGGCCAAAATCTTGCCAGTGACCCCTTTTCCTTTTCTTTCCTGGGAACAGGCGTATCGAGCGACAGCCCTGCGCTGCGCGAAGGCGAGAGCCTGGAGGACATGCTCGCTGCGCTCATCGAGCGCCCAATCCTTCCAGAAGGTGCCCCCCCGCCAGACCTGGCATCTGCGCAGACATTACTTCCCCAGGCAACGGATCGACTTCAGGAACTCTTGATGAGTTTTTCCTTCCCAGAAGGCGGGACCACACCCTCACCGACCACACTGAATCCGTCGGATGATGCTGTCGGGCAGCCTTCGCCTGCTCTATCCTGGCCCACTTCGGGCAGTGTGCAGGCCGCCTCTCACTTCGCTGAGGCTTTTTCCTGGCTTGAGACAACGAATCACCAATCTCCTGAACCCGAAACCGACGTGGCCTCCATCGAAGCCACGCTCGTCGCTTCGGCGCAGCAGCAGCGCGAGGAGGCCAGCTTTGCTTTGCTCAGACCCAGAAGAGAAGAGGAGTGGCCTGAAGAAGATACAGAGGCAGGCTGGTTGCGCTGGCTCCAGGCACAGGGTGCTCAGCAGCTTGATGCAGCAGGTGAACTGCTTGAAGATGCCGGGCCATTTGCTGCTTTGCTGCATCCGGCGCAGCGGGAGGAGAAGCAGCGTACTCCGCTCTGGGAGTCGCCCGACCCAGAATTTGTGCAGTCATTCTGGCCGACTGACACCGTCCCACACCCCGCTGTGCGCCTGACGCCAGGGTCCACCTCAAAATCAGGCAGCATTGCACAGCGCCAGATGTTGAGAAGCGTTGAGCATCCGTCTGCTCAAGACGATGAAGCTGCAAATCTTGCCAGAATATCTTCAGTCTCGCTGCGCCCGCTCACCCTCGAAGAGTTAGAGATTAACTTTAGCGCTTCTGGGCTGAGACATCTAGAGGGAACACTGGCGGCATTGGCCGGTGAGACAGATGACAAGTCAGAAACGCCAGATGATGGTGAGGCCGCAATCCTGACCATTGCTGAGGATGATTATCCAACGCGCCTGGAACTGGCCGAACACCAGCGCAAGCTCGGCCAGATTGAAGCGGCGCTGGGGCATTATCGCGCGGTGCTGCGCGGCGCGCCGACCCTGGTCGATGCTGTCATCGAGGGGCTGCTGGCTGTGACGCGCGAAGTGCCGGAACAGGCTGCTGCTTTCCGCCTGCTTGGCGATGCCTATACCCAGCGCGGTGATTATATGGAGGCGTTGGAAGCATATAATCGTGGTCGCATTGCCAGCCGGGGTTACTAGTTCCTACCAGATAGGAACATGTCTTTTTCACCAGGGGAACGATTGTATGGAAACCATTCTACAGCGCCTTGAGGAGATCGTGGGTGTGGTGCAGGCCCTTCTGGTCGGCAAAGATGGGCTGATCGTTGCCGGAACTATGAATGGCAACGAAGATGAGGAAGTGCTTGGAGCAATGGCGGCAGCTTGCTTCAGCGCAATGACGCACTATAGTCAGGAGATTGGCACCGGCCAGATGCGTCAGGCTATTATTCAGGCTGAGCATGGCACGCTCCACCTGACTGAAATTGGCGATCTTATCCTGGTGGTCAATACCCTGCCCCAGGTCAATCTGGGGCGAGTTCGTTTTGAGATGAAACTGGCCGGTCAGCAGTTGGCCGAGCGAGTTGGAGCCTATTAACGTATTTTATCAGAGGAAGGATACATGGAGCGAACGTTAATTATTGTCAAACCTGATGGCGTGCAGCGTGGATTGATTGGTGAGGTGTTGGGACGCTTTGAGCGGCGTGGACTCAGGCTGGTTGGGCTGAAGTTGATGACGATTTCGCGTGATCTGGCCGAACGGCATTACAGCGTTCACCAGGGCAAGCCCTTTTATGCTGGGCTGGTGGACTATATCACCTCTGGGCCAGTGGTGGTCGGCGTGCTGGAAGGCCCGCGCGCTGTTGCCGTGACTCGTGTTACGGTGGGCGCCACCAACCCGGCTGAAGCTGCGCCAGGGACCATTCGCGGCGATCTGGGCCTGGAGATTGGGTTCAACATCATCCATGCCTCAGATTCGCCTGAAAACGGAGCGCATGAGGTCGCGCTCTTCTTTGAGGAAAGCGAACTGGTATCCTATTCACGGGATATTGATCGCTGGATTCACGAGTAGCGGGCTTGGGGGAATCAGGAAGAGGAACTTCTGACTTTCTGCGCGGGCTGGGGCTGCGAGCGTGCGGCCTTCCCGCCCAGACGCCAGCAAGCAAAACGGCTATGCAGACACTTATCCTGCTCCTCGCTGGTAACAGGCGGAGTGTTTTTCATACAGAACACCTGATACATCGGCTCCCCGGCTGTGGGATCATGTTCAGGAAACCAGCGCTCCCGATAATAGGGACAGGCATTTTTATGCAAACGCCAGTTCGGACTGGTGCCTGGGTCTTCTTTTAAGGCGGCTGCCAATGATTGCTCCTTTGCATATTGGGATGGCGCGCTGTCTGAGACACGTTGCATGTACTATAGCATAGGAGTTCGAGGTCCACAAGGGGCCGCTTCTCCCGCTGGTGCCGAAATGCAGAGTTGTATGCAACCCTTGATAAGCGCTTCTATGAAGGATGCTCCAGAGAGCAATTGGTGCAAAAGATGGGAGAAAGAATAGAGTTCTCGCCTGATGAACTGGTGCCAGAGTTCGGGGCCTCACCTGTTCAGCCGATAAGGCCAACAGATGACAATGCGCGCGCCGATCACCCAATCTGGACATTCCGCGAGACCATCAGGGGTGCTTTGCTGACGCTGGTGCCCTGGCTTGCTCTGGCTGCTCTCAATCTATTATCCTCATCGCAGACAACCCCCAGCAAGCCGCTCTCGCCTGGAGTGGATATTGCCAACGCAATCTTCATCTTCATTGTCCAGGTGCTGCTGGAAGGCACGTTTTTGATCGCCCCGCTCTGGTATGCCGTGTTCAGGCCGCGCCGCATCGCCAAACGCCAGGGATTGCCCACGCCGACGCTGCGCCAGGGCTTTGGCGCGCTGGGGTTCCGAGCTTTTCGCTCCTGGCAGGGGGTAGCTGGTGTTGTGCTAGGCTTGGCAGGTATTTACGCAGTGAGTGTACTCTATACCCTGATCGCGCAGGCTTTCAACGTGCAGGTTCAGACCAATGTGGATGTTCTATCGAAACAGGCGGCAGTTGAACCCTGGACCATCCTGGCAACACTTGTTGCCGCTGTGATCGTAGCTCCTTTTTGTGAGGAAACCTTCTTTCGGAGCTATTTCTTTCAGGGGTTGCGGCTGCGTCTCTCGGTCTGGGTCGCTATTGTCTTGAGCGCCATCATTTTTGGTATCGCGCATGGCGATCCAGGCTCACTGGTGCTGTTGATTGTCATCGGAATCTTCCTGGCGTTGCTCCGCTGGCGCACGCGCTCGATCTGGCCCGGTATCTGCCTGCATATGCTCAATAACCTCCTGAGCGCGCTGTTTGTCTTTCAGATGCTCCAGTTCCACTGATGCTCTCATGGCGTTGGCACTCCTGGCAGTGCCAGCCACCATGCTGGCCGGGTTGGGGCACAGCGCTGGTTTTCCAACTGGCGTGCGGGGCACCCTTAGCGGTTATCGACCAGCGCGCTGGCAACATCCTGGGCAGTGAGCGCGTCCGGTGGGATAGGCAGCCCTGCGACACGCAATCGGTGCGCCAGAGCGATTACATCTGGGATCGCCAGGCGCAGCTTTTGCAGGCGATCCAGGTCGGCAAAGACCTCAGCCGGAGTACCCTCCAGTGCTACGCGCCCTGCCTCCAATACGACGATCCGGTCTGCCAGGGCTGCCTCTTCCAACAGATGAGTCACCTGCACAATCGTCAGACCATGCTCCCGGTTCAGCCGTCGCAGCAGGGATTGAATATCGCTGCGGGCGAGCGGATCAAGCAGCGCTGTCACCTCATCGGCCAGAATGCACGCCGGGCGCAGCGCCAGCACGCCTGCAATTGCCAGCCGCTGGCGCTGCCCGCCTGAAAGGCGATGAGGAGCGAGATGCCGCTGTTCTTCCAGGCCAACCATTACCAGCGCCTCGTTGACCCGACCTTCAATCTCGGCGCGCGACCAGCCACGTGCTGCCAGCCCCCAGGCAACGTCATCCTCGACGACGGTTGCCACAATCTGGTTATCGGGATTATAGAAGATCATGCCCACCATCTCACGCACCCGGCGCAGATTTGCCGGATCGCGCGTGTCCAGGCCATTGACCAGGACACGTCCCTCCTGCGGGATCACCAGCGCGTTAAAATGGCGTGCCAGCGTTGATTTCCCGCTGCCGTTGTGCCCCAGCAGCGCCAGATATTCCCCCTGGCGCACCCGCAGGCTAACCCGGTCCAGCGCAGGTGGTGTACCAGACGCCGCCGTTGGATACCGATAGGTGACACTTTCCGCAACCAGAATGGCATCGCCGGATGATGTTGGCATAACAGTTTCCAATCACTAGCGAACTATTGATCGGTTGGTATGAACGTTCCTTCTGCCAGCGCCCAGGCCAGATTCACCATGAGAATATTGCCTATACTGGTCCACCTGCCAGGGCCTCTCTCTCCTGCCCTCATCGGGAGGGGAATTCGGAGACTCCTTGAGAACCTTCCAACCAGGGGCTGAGTGCTTACCCAATGCCGGGCGCTTGCCGAAAACGGTCAGAGGACGCACCTCTTTGACCCCCTCGGCGGTTTTTGAGGGGAACCGGCCTCGCCACAGCACCAGCATACAACACGAGCGGGTGGCTGTCAAGCATAGGACGATAGATCAGCCGGTTTCCAATGAGCGCCGCCGCCAGAACCGAAGGCTCCGAAAAATGCAGCCTATCAGCCTCTGCACTTTGCCCATGATGCGTTCAACGCGCGGCGACGGAAATGGTCGTACATCGTAGCCAAAGAAACGCATCAATTTGTTGGCAATTAGATAATACACGACAACCGATGCAATGGCAGCCCACAATACTATCACATAGACAACCAGCGGCCAGTAGGCAATCATCCAGTCTTCGATGGCAAAGATCACTGGAAGGGCTTGCTGCCAGAGGCCCCCCAGTCTCAGGTGGTTCATGAGCCAGCCCGCCGCATTGTTTGCGGCGTGGATGGTGTTGATTCCGCCTTGCACCAGACTGGAGATGGGAACCGCTGTCAACCAGATGCTGGCCCAGAAGAACCCATAGAACGCGAGCGAGGTAAGTAGACTGCCGACAATCACCACCAGAGCTGGTCGCAGCCGCACCTTCATCGCAAAGCCCAGCGCCAGCCCGACCAGGCCGCTCACTCCCATGCGCCAGCCAAAATGGGGGCCGCTCATCATCCCAACCAGCAGTGTACTCACTGCCACCGCCAGCGCCGTCGCCCGCAAACCGCGCCGCAGCATCAAAAGGACAAATGGCATAGGGACCAGCAGCGAGAAAGCGATGCCTGCTATTGGGAGATAAATACGCACCAGTTCCAGCAGCACGGCCACATCGGCCAGCAGTCCTCCTTCCGCCAGCGACAGCGCATCTACCCAAGGGGTGCGGTCCCTGATGGATGATTGGGCTGATGTATCTGCTGATTCCAGGTGTTCCCACTCGTCCAGTTCAAGCACGCGATGTGCCCCTCCGCAGCAGCGTCACCAGCCCAAAAAAGGCGGCCATTCCCAGGCAGAACCAGCCAGGCAGGGGCAGATGCAGAAACTCTAGCACGATCCCTCCCACCAGCGAAAAGAGGAACAGCACCAGAGAAGAGAGGCGGTTGATGCTGCGCTCCAGGTATTGAATATCTCGCCGAAGCGGATCAAGATCAAGATGAAGTCGCAATTCACCGCGCTCTAACCGACTCAGGGCCTGTTCAGCCTGTCGTGGCAGGCTTACCACCGAGCGGATCAAGGGCAAAATGGTCTCGCGCGAGATGCCCAACAGAGTACCTATGCCCTCGGCGCCGCTGCTGCCGTTGTTGGAAAGCATAAATGCCCGCGCGTAGGGCAGCGCCACCTCGGTGAAATTAAAATCTGGCGACAACCCCGTCGCCAGGCCAGAGAGAATACCCATCATGCGACCGAAAAAGATAAACTGATAGGGCAAACGGAACGGCTGGTTGTAGAGCAGCTCATCCACCTCTTCAAAGATTTCGCCGGGATCAACCTGCATGGCCTCCCCCATCGTGCGCCCATAAAATTGCCCCAGCATCAGATCGGCGGCTTTCTCCAGCACGACCAGATCGGCGCCTGGCCCGATAAAGCCCAATTCATTGAGGCCGTCAATCAGCCCGCGCGCATCTTTCCCGGCCACCGCCAGAAAACACTTGCGCACTCCTCCCTTGAGCGATTTGCTCACCGTGCCCATCATCCCAAAGTCCACAAAAGCAATAATTGGTCCCGCCGGTCCTGGCTGTACAAAGAGGTTGCCTGGATGTGGGTCGGCGTGAAAGAACCCCTCTTCAAGAATCTGCTTGAAGTAAGTGCTGATCGTGCGTTCGGCCACCTGTTTGCGGTTTAGCCCGGCGGCCTCAATAGCTGAATAATTGCCAATTTTGATGCCATCAATCCATTCCAGCGTCAGCACCTGGCGCCTCGTATAATCCCAATAGATTTTGGGCACCTTCACCAGCGGATTATCCGCAAAGAGCCGCGCAAAGCGCTCGGCATTGCGTCCCTCGGCCACATAATCCAGTTCTTCATAAACCGTGCGGCTAAACTCCCGATACAGCGCCCACAGATCAATAAACTTGTTAGCATCGCGCACCAGGCGTGTAATCACCCAGATCACAAACCTCAACGCGCTCAGATCGGCTTTGACCAGCCGGTATACCTGGGGGCGCTGCACTTTGATGGCAACATCCTCGCCGCTGTGCAGCCTGGCCTTGTGTACCTGGCCCAGCGAAGCAGCAGCCGTCGGTTTCTGCTCTACGTAGGCGTAGAGCTGGGACAGGGGGCGCCCCAATTCATGTTCAATCCGGCTGGCAATGAAACGAAACGGGACAGCCGGAACTTCATCTTGCAATAAGACTAATTCGTTGAGCGCCACCTGGGGCAAAAGGTCGGCGCGAGCGCTGAGGAACTGACCCAGCTTGATGAGCAGCCCACCCATCGCCAGAGCGGTCTCCCGAAATGAAACGGCGATCCGTCGCAGCGCCTCATTGTTGGGGCGCACCTCGCGGTCCCCTTGCTGGCGCGCTTTCAGTACCCGCCGCCGCTCGCGGTACATAATCCAGATAGTCGTAAAGAGCAGCCGAGAGACACGATAAAAACGCCAGACCCGATTGGTCCGGTTAAAGATAGGTACTCTCACCGGGGATATTCCCTTCTACCTACAAAAAACCTCACGCTGTAGAGTACATTGCTTTCTCTAGGGGTGTGTTTCTTTCCTGATGACTCGTTGAGGGTAGTGAAAGCTCTTGAAAAAGTCAAATAGTGCCCCTTGCTCCCCTGCTTTCGCGTCCTGGAGCGCCTACCTGGAGACGAAGCCACAGCGCCTCCAAAAGCCTCTTCAGCCGCGACGCTTTAGAATTCGCGGCTGTGCTTAGCCAGCAGATAAGCGCTAAAATCGGCGACACTGGCAACCGCGTGTTCATCGAGCATATTGACAATGCGCTTGACCACAACGCGCCGGGGCTGTCCCGGCTGATCGCTCAGCGCGAAGCCTATCGCGCTGGTCGTGATCTCCGGCTCGCGCTCCGCACGAATCTCCTCGGCCATCAGTTCCAGCAGGTCTGCGACACCGATCCCCAGCGCCTCCGCGAGTTTCTCCAGTACAGTGGCGGAAGGGTACTTTTGTCCGCGCTCGACTTCGCCCACATAGACCACCGAAAGGTTGGCCTTATCCGCGATCTCTTTCAGCGTCAGGCGCCGCTCCTGCCGTTCGCGCCGGATCACCCGGCCCATGATCTCCTGCAAGTCTGACATTGCCTGCCTCCCTGGAGTGATGCTCTCAGCATACCTCACACTGTCGTTACGCTCTGAGCATTGCTTTTGCCTTGCAGTATACGCTAAAAGCGGCTATCGTTCAACTAGAACGTTCGACGCGCGTGAACGCCCATCCATCTTACGCGAGAGGTACTCTTCGGGTTGTTGAAAGAGCGAGATGTCCCACCATATGAGTGAGACGAAGAAAGAAGAAAGAAGGGTCTATGACCGGATTACCGCCGCTGCCCATCGTCTACGAAGATTTTCCTCCCACGCGGGCGGCCTGGGAGTATTGCTGCCTGATGATTGACCCGCAGCGCGAGAGTGTGCCCCGCGAGGAGGAACTGTGCAAGCTGGGCGCAGAAGGCTGGGCGCTGAGCGGCATCCTTGACCAGAGCCGCTCAGCTTCCCAGCCGTTTATCTACTTCTACTTTATTCGACCTGTACCACCTTCTTAGCCCAGACGGGTGAGGCTCTGCGGGCGATAGCCCCCCAGGCGCTGTTTGAACCGTCATCCCTGGTGCTGCTGCCAGTCTCATAAAGAAAGGATCAACCTATGACCACCCCAGTGCTGCCACAGGCTGCCAGCGTCTACGTGCCAACTGTAATTGAGCAGAGCGGGCGCGGCGAACGCGCCTACGATATTTTCTCGCGGCTGCTGCGCGAGCGTATCATTCTGGTGAACGGACCCATCGAAGACACTATGGCGAGCATCATTGTTGCCCAACTGCTCTTCCTGGCCGGTGAAGACAGCAACCGCGACATCCGCATGTACATCAACTCGCCCGGCGGCATCGTGCAGAGCGCCGGGCTGGCAATCTACGACACCATGCGCCATATCCCGGCACCCGTCTCTACCACCTGCGTGGGCATGGCCGCCAGTTTTGGTACCATCCTGCTGATGGCTGGTGACAAAGGCAAGCGCTATATCCTGCCGCATGCGCGTGTCCATCTGCATCAGCCGCTCTTGCAGGGCAACGGTATTACCGGCCAGGTGACAGACATTGATATTCACACCCGCGAACTGCTGCATACCCGCGACGTTATTAACTCGATTATCGTCCACCATACCGGGCAGCCGCTGGAGCGCATCCAGCGCGATACCGAGCGCGATTTCTTTATGAGCGCCGAGCAGGCCCGCGACTATGGGATCGTTGACGAGGTGCTGCCGCTGACCGAGCGAGGTCTGGAGGAGGCATTGAGCCGATGAAACTCTTAATCCTGGGTGGCACGGTCTTTCTGGGGCGGCATCTGGTCGAGGCTGCCCAGGCGCAGGGCCACGAGATCACGTTATTCAACCGGGGGCAGCGCAACGCTGCCCTCTTCCCCGATGTTGAGAAGCTGCGCGGCGACCGCAGCGGCGACCTGAGCGCGCTGCAAGGCCGCCGCTGGGATGCGGTCATCGATACCTGTGGCTTTGTGCCGCGCCTGGTGCGCGCCTCGGCACAGCTCCTGGCCGATGCCGTAGACCACTACACCTTCGTCTCCAGTATCTCCGTCTACGCGGATGTCAGCGTCGCTGGCATCGATGAAAGCGCGCCAGTGGGCACGCTGCCGGATGAGACTATCGAAGAAGTGACTGATGAAACCTATGGCCCGCTGAAAGCGCTGTGCGAACAAGCCGCAGAGCGGGCAATGCCTGGGCGCGTGCTGGTCGTTCGGCCAGGGCTGATCGTCGGGCCGCACGACCCCACCGACCGCTTCACCTATTGGCCGCATCGGGTGGCGCGGGGCGGCGAGGTATTGGCCCCAGGACAACCAGATCGGGTGGTGCAGTTCATTGATGCGCGCGATCTGGCAGCGTGGATGCTGCGCATGGCGGAAGCGCAGCAAACAGGGGTCTACAATGCGACCGGCCCGAACTATCCGCTGACGATGGCTCAGGTGCTGGAGGAGTGCCAGCGCCAGAGCGGCAGCGATGCCCGCTTTGTCTGGCTGGATGAGCAGCGCCTGCTCGACGCCGGAGCCGGTCCCTGGATAGAACTCCCGCTCTGGATTCCTGAGACGGATGAGCATCGCGGCTTTGCCGCCATCAATTGCCAGAAAGCCTTTGCCGCCGGTCTCGCGTTTCGTCCGCTGGCGGAAACGGTGCGAGATACGCTGGCCTGGGACGTGACACGCCCCGCTGATCTGGAGCGACGCGCCGGGCTAAAACCAGAGCGCGAGGCCCATCTTCTGAAGGTCTGCCGCGATTGAGTGTTGAGTAACTGCGCCTTACTTCTTAATGAATGAGGGCTGTTGTTTTATAACTGAGGGCCAGGCTGCTGATGTGCCTGGCCCCATGCGTGCGCTCAACCTACAGCACCTCCGAGATCAGGTGGACTGGATTGCCGCTGAGTGAGACGCTGATAGTGATCGTATCGTTCGGAGTGCCGGCGACATATTGGATCTGCCACCAGTCGTTGCCTGGAGCAGGATTATAGTTCGCCGGGATGGTAATGGGCATATTCAACCATTGGCCGTTATAAATCACGTCGCCATTGATGCTGGCCGCCAGTTGTGTGCCATTACTGCCCGCAACTGTTCGGACCCAGGAGGGAAGCTGGACGGCATTGCCGCTGGGGTCCAGAATGCTCATAGACACATTGCCACTGCCATCGCCGGGATCAAAGAGGCTGAAATCCAGCGTCTTGCCCGCGTAGGCCGCCGGAATCTCGCCCAGGTCAAAGGTCGTGTTGGTGTTGGTGACGGTGAAGTAGACGCATTCGTCAGCCCAGGCCCATATCTTCGGCCCGTCCGTCGCAGGGCACAGCGTCGTGTTCGACGCGCAGGTCGTTGTCGACGATGAATCCGTCAGTTTAAGGCCGTATATATGCTCGCCATACTTGCCTTTAGCCGCCACGGTCAGGCGGTAGGTGCCGGGGTTGGTGATCGTGGCGAGCGTATACCAGTCCTTCATCGTGGCTGTCTTCGCATTTGCATCATACACGTAGCCGGGGGTGGTAACACAAAGGGTCGACACTGGATCATATGCCTTGCCTGGGTATGAGTTAATCCCGCAGCGCGTCTGGACATCACCTTTGATGAAATCAAGCGAGGGCGGCGAGAATTCGGTGCTGCCATTGCTCAGAGTCTGGATGACATCAGCACTGCGTTCAAAGGGCAGCGGCGCGTAGTAGAGCGAATAGTGCATAGACAGATATTCACTCTGCCCACTGGTACTCGTGCAGGTGCCCAAAGCTCCATAGGCCGGATCATCGCAAGCGGCTGCGCCCAAGTCGTCTTGCCCGTTGCTATTGCCCTGCGCCGCAGTGGGATCGAAGGCCGGGTTATAAATCTGGAGGGCCACATTCCCTACGCCAGCGGGGATGTAAATCTCATAAGTGTAGCCCGGCGTGCCATCCTTGTCAGTGAAGCCCGCGGGCTGCTGATAGGGATTGGTGATCGCTGGGTTGTACTGCTGCTGATTGGTCTTTTGCCCAGAGAGGGAGAACAGCGTGGTAGGCGAATCGCCATGCACATAGATAGGGCTGCTGGCATCGGGAAAGTTGATCGGGTCGGTTGGCCCCTCCAGATAGGTGGGCGTGAAGGCGTCGCCGTTTTCGGTAAAGCTGGAAGGGCCATTGAGCCGCGCCCAGAAGGATTGCACTCCATCAGCCTCATCGCCAAAGGAGGAACTGCGCGATCCCAGTTCAATCGGCGGCAGATACTGCGCGATGGAACTGCGCGAGACGGTGGAGGTCGACAGATTGGGGATAATGTAGTCCAGGAAGAAGACGTTGGCCGTCATCGTCACCGTCACCTGAATCTCATAGGGATTGCCCGGCACCCTAGAGACGAGCGCCCAGTTCTGGGCCGTGCTTGTTACCTCTCCGCAGGTGGTGATCCCATTCTGCTGGACGGCAAGGCAGGCGCGGTCCACAGCGTCGCTGTTATCGGGCGCGGGCGCATGTGTATCGAAGTAATCGGGCATATACAGCGCCCCGGCCAGGGCGCCTGCCTCAGCGGCGCGGATGGCCTGTGTCCCCAGAATATAGAGGCGCACCGAATCGATCACCAATCCGAGCATCAGGATAATGAAGGTAATGAGGAAGGCCAGAATAACAGCCACCTGGCCGCGCTGGCCGCGCGAACGTCGTGGCGCTTTGCGCCAAAACACGAATATTTCCATGAGGTACCTGCCTGACTTCTCACTCTGGTGTTGCAGCGGATAAGGCTTCAACTACTCCCTATAACGTATGCAACTGCCTGGAGGCACGCGCATAGGCTCATTATGCCAGGAGAGGGCTATGCTCTCCATGCGGGTGGTCCGGTGCCGGTTTCAGTGTCCAGATGTCGTGCCGGGCTGTCTGGGACCAAGGTAATGTCTCGCTCGATTCAGGCGAGGGCGCTGTTCAGGTGCCCTGTGTCCTGTCGGCGGGGATGCTGGAGGATACGGATTGCCCTGCCAGCGTTGGCAGTGGAACGGTCTCTTCGCTGTTGCCCAGCAGGGCCAGGCGCTGCCGATGGCGCGCCTGATCGGCCAGGAAGGTGAGCAAGAGTGTTGCCAGCACAGCCGCTAATCCCCAGAGCGTGTGCGTGAGCAAAAGGCTGATGAGCGGCCAGGTGCTGGGATGCAGCAGCGCCTCTGGCCCCTTTCTGATACCCTCCATGCCCGCGCTGATCAGCAACCCGAAGAGCAGGGCAACCACCCAGATACGCCAGAGGCTGCGGAACAGTCCCGGCGCTTCCAGGGTGGGCCATTTGACCAGCCCCAGGACAGCCAGCAGACTGCCGCAAATGACAAGAACCATCAGCGGATCGAACGGGATATGGATACGCGCATAATCGTATTCCCTATAGGCCCCGGTGGTAGTCGTTGCCAGCTCGTAGAGAACCAGAAAGCTGATTGCAGCCATCCCTTCAACAACACGTAGTCGTTTGGTGCGCTGCCAGAAGAAGAGCATGCCCCAGAGCAGGGCAAAGAGTGGGAAAAAGCGATAGAGAAATACGACACCAGTGGAAAGCGTTTCCTGGACCTGGAGCGGTGGCGCCGCGACCGGGCCGGAAGCATCGAACGAGGAGAAAGCACGATTAGAGTTGGAGGCTGTGAAGAATGTGACCAGCGAATCGGCCAGGAACTCTAGCGGGTGACGTTCGATGATTGCGGCAGCGTAAGCTCCTCCGAGCGCCCAATGATTCTCGGTGATCGGTGGGTAGTCGGTGAGCAAGTCATAGGGATTCCATCCGCCCCGCTTTACAAAAGCATCGAGGGCTTGTGTCGTCTGCGCATACTCTGGCGGAGCTTCATCCTGCATATGATACTGGAGGATTTTGCCCACCAGATTGATGTTCTGGACTGACGAGATGCCTGCGTAGCCGTTCTGGGTAGCATTGACATAGATGAACAGTCCCAGAAACGCATAGAGTACGAACACTGCGCCCAGGGCATGCGGCACCATGCGGCGGAACAGACCATGCCGTGCCGCCACAACGAGCAGAAAGGCCATCAGCGGGATTGGCAAATAGACCCACTCCGGGCGCGTCATAAAGAGCAGGAGGGTTAGCACTGCTATCAGCCAGAGATAGCGACGTTGGAGACGCTGGACAAAGAGAACGCTTGCCAGCGCGAGCGAGACGGTGAGCCAGAGGGCAAAACCCTCGACGATAATCGGCTTAACAAACGAGAGCAGATAGGTATTGCTGCCTACAAGCAGTCCAATGATCCCGGCAAGCCAGGCGCGCCGGAGAACCAGCAGTGTGAGCAAATAAACTTCCAGCGTCGCCAGCACAAAGAGGATGCCCTGCACAACACTGACTGCCAGAAAATTGTTGACCCCGGCGACCAGGAAGACCAGCGCCACCAGCATTGGGTAGCCAGGAGTGCGCAGCGCGTCAACCGGCTGGCCTTGCGTCAGAATTTTGTTAGTAACTGCCAGATAACTAGGGGTGTCATAGCTGAACTCTGGTCGTGTCGGCTGATCGATATAAAACGAGGCAACAGCGAGGCTGGTGATGAGCAGCACCAGCAGTGCCCAGGGGACACAGCGCGCGCCATACCAATCCTCCCTGAGCCAGATGCCCAGGTGCTGCGCCTGCTGCCGGATGCGACCTCTCAGGGCGACGGCGATGGATCGCACAGATAGAGGTGGTGCCTCAACAGAGGAAGAGGATAATACTTCGGGCTGCTCAGACACAGGATGCACCTCGCTTCCATTCCAGAGCCGGTAACAGCGGCTTTCTCTGCTGTCCACCTCGTATAACGCGGGGTGAAAAGGGGAGTAACTGCGCTGGCACTGATCTTGCTAGCACCGTATCGGTTATGCTTCTAGTCGTCTGCCTGTGTGCCTGATTCCATGTGGCAGGCGTCTGTTGCAAGGAGAGGGTCTATGTCGCAGAAGAGCGGGGCGCAGGAGCCGCTTGAGCGCCAGATGCGGCGGCTGATCGAGGCGCTGACCGATATGGCGCTCGCCGCCGAAGAGTTGTTTAGCATGAGTGCCCAGGCACTGGTCGGACATGATCGCGCGCTGGCGCGCAAAGTAGCTGAAGGGGCGGGAATTGGTCTATCGCCAGATGATGCGGGCGAAACGGTGCATGAGCGCACACTGGCGCTGCTTCAGGATGCTCTGGTGGTGGCGGGTAATACACGGCGTCTGATGATGATTCAGCAATCGGGAGTTGAGCTTGAGCGCATCGGCGATCATGCCCGTCGCATTGCCAGACACGCACTGGCGTTGGCAGATGGTGCAGGGAGCATGCCAGCGCTGGAGCGCGCCACTGGCGCCAACCTGCTGGACCTGATCCGCCTGGTCTCACTCCAGCTTCGCGGCTGTGCCGAGCTGTTGGCCGCGCCCGACTGCACGCGCGCCGGGCTGCTGGCTGCCAATGACGCCAGAATTGATCGCGTGTATCTTGATCTGGTTGCGCAGCTACAAGATGGCATGCTGCGCAAACCAACGCGGGCGCTGGCGCTCACGCGCATCCTTTTTGCCGCTCATGAGATGGAGTGCATCGGCAACCGGGTAGGCAATATTTGCGAAAATATCAATTATGCTTTCAGCCCTACCTCTTCTTCAAAAGGCGGTTCGCGGGCGGCAATCTGAGCAAGCAGCACACTCAGCGCAGCCAGCGCGGCCTCGCGCGTGGGCTGGTCAAGGGTCTGATCTGCCGCAAACTCGTCTTCGTCCAATACCTGCCAGCGTCCGTCGGGCGCAACCCAGACATCCAGGATCAAATCCTCGGCAGCCACGACGGTCTCGCTGATGCTGGCCGGGCGCGCGATGTTACAATACCAGCCCTTCAACCTGCCGGTCTCGCGGGAGTGGATGGCAAAGATATTGTGCCAGCGGTCGGTGTAAAAATACTCAGTGAACTGATCGCCTGGCTCAAAGACAACATAGCCAAGATCACGCAGCGGCCAGGCCCAGACCGCGTGTAAAACAACGCCATTGGGCAGGCGGCGCGCCAGTTCAGCGCGATAGCTGACGACAACCTGCCCATGACTGTTCAATTTGTCCACGCGGATGCTCATGTCTGGCTTTCCAGAGCAAGAATTTGCTGCTCCAGGGTAAGAATTTCTTGCTGAAGCTGCTGCTTACGCTGCTGTGGGCCAGATAACTGGATATTTTCGACTTCCCGATAGATACGATTGGCAATGCCCCAAGGCACAAAGGGCGCGCCCTGGCTGTGCTGGGTACGAATCTGCTGAAGCTGCATATTGACCTGCCGCAGTTCGAGACGTAGCTGCCTCAGTTGCAGCCGGAGCGCGCGTATTTGTTGTTTGCGTGGGTCGGCGCTGGCTGCTTTGCCGGACGCGCCGCGTTGTGACCTGGCGGGCAGCCGTCCGCCAGGCATCGGCTGATCCGGGGGCTGTGGTGCTGCTGCCGCCGACTGCCGCTCATTGGCTCCAGTGCCTCTGGCGCCACCTGGCGGCGTTGATAGAGAGAGCGGGGCACCGCAATATTCGCAGAACGCCGCGCCAATTGGCACCTGTGCGCCACACTGCGAGCAAAACATCAGGTGCCCCTTTCTTACTTGCCCAGCTTGCGGGCGCGCTCGCGCTCCCGCAGTTCGACGCGCCGGATTTTCCCGCTGATCGTCTTGGGCAGTTCGGTCACAAACTCAATCTCGCGCGGGTATTTATAAGGCGCGGTCACTTTCTTGACGTGTTCTTGCAACTCTTCGGCCAGCGCCTCCGAGGCGGTATAGCCAGGGGCCAGAATGACGAACGCCTTGACGATCTCGCCGCGCACCTCGTCGGGGCTGGCAACCACAGCGGCTTCGGCCACTGCCGGGTGTTCGACCAGCGCGCTCTCCACCTCGAACGGCCCGATGCGATAGCCAGCCGAGATAATCACATCATCGGCGCGGCCCACGAACCAGAAATAGCCCTCCTCGTCCTTATACGCGCGGTCGCCAGTGATATACCAATCGCCTTTGAAGGAGCGCGCCATCGCGTCGGGATTATTCCAATATTCCTGAAACAGCCCCAGCGGGCGATCCGGTTTGACCCTGATAGCAATATCTCCCTCTTTGTTGGGGGGTAGTTCGTTGCCCGCGTCGTCAATCACTGAGAGATAGAATCCCGGCGATGGCTTGCCCATTGAGCCGGGTTTGACCTTCAGCGGCGGGAAGTTCCCGCAGATCAGCACCGTTTCCGTCTGGCCGTAGCCGTCGCGGATAGTCAGCCCCGTCGCTTCTTGCCAGGTGGCAATCACCTCCGGGTTGAGCGGCTCGCCCGCGCCGACGCAGTGGCGCAGCGCCTTGAACGGATAGGCTTTGAGGTCTTCCAGCACGAGCAGACGATAGACGGTTGGCGGCGCGCAGAAAGTAGTGATGGGATAGCGCGCCAGGAAGCTCAACGTCTCTTTGGGGTTGAACTTGCCGCGTGCATCCTGGATGAACATGGAGGCGCCCTGAATCCAGGGGCCAAAAAAATTGCTCCAGGCGGCTTTCGCCCAGCCGGTCTCAGAAACGTTCCAGTGGAGATCATTGGGGCGCAGGTCCAGCCAGTATTTCCCCGTAATCATATGGCCGATGCCATAGGAGGCATGCGTGTGCAAAACCATCTTAGGATAGCCGACCGTGCCGCTGGTAAAGTAAATCAGGCAGGGATCGCTGCTTTTCGTTGGCGTCGGTGTGAAGGTAGGCGCGCCTTCAGCAACGACCTCAGCGTAAGAAGTCCAGCGTGGCCGGAAAGCGCCAACGATAATCGCCCCGCGAATCGAGGGACACTGCTCGCGCACCTCATCGTATTTGGGGGCGTTATCGCTGTCGGTGATAATTGCGGTGGGTTTGGCAGTTTCGGCGCGATAGGCAATGTCTTTGGGCGTCAGCAGGACGGTGCAGGGGATGGGAACAGCGCCCAGCTTCATCAGCCCCAGCATCACTTCCCACCATTCCACCAGGCGCGGCAGCATCACCAGCACCCGGTCTCCTTTGTGAATACCCAGCTTACTGAACGCATCGGCAGCCTGATTGGAGCGCCGTGCAAATTCGGCAAAGGTGATATGGCGTTCCTGTCCATCCGGTCCAACCCACCACATCGCCTCTTTCTTGGGGTCGGTGGCCCATTTGCCAACCACATCGACCGCGAAGTTAAATTCCTCTGGTGCTTCCCAGCGAAAATGCTGGCGCTCAGCCTCATAGTCCGTCATGTTTGCCTGATCGTTTGCCATCTCGGATGCTCTCCTTTAAGCGCTGCTGCTCGCTGTGTCTCTACGCGGCATGTTCCGGGTCTCTCGGAAGAGGTATAGCTAGTATAGCGCGCCTTCTGGCATACGGCAACCGTTTTATCTGGGAGAAGGGAGAGTAACGATAGCCGATCCCCTGCTGATTTTGGTCTCTGGTCCGCTCGTTACAACACTTCTGAGATCAGATGCACCGGGCTGCCACTCAGCGAGATGCTGATGGTAGTGGTGTCGGTTGTCGAACCACCGCTGCTATATTTGATCTGCCACCAATCACTCCCAGGGGCGGGATTATAGCTGGATGGGATGGTAATGGGCATATGCAGCCAGAGGCCATTATAATAACCTCCGGTGGGGTCTATCTCGGTGCCACCGCTGCCCGTCACCGTCCTGACCCACGAGGGAAGCACGACTGCATTCCCACTAGGGTCCAAAATCTGTATCCCGGTGGTGCCCTCGCCTGGATCAAAGAGGCTGAAATTCAGTGTTTTGCCCGCGTAGGATGCCGGAATCTCGCCCAGATCAAAGACCTGCGTGGTGCTAGAGAGATTGAAGTGGACACACATATCCCCCCAGCCCCAGATACGCGGCCCATCGGTCGCGGGGCTACCTGACGAATCGACCAGCCGAATGCCATAGTTATGAAACCCGTAAGCGCCAGTGGCTGCGGCCACCAGGCGATAGGTGCCAGGGCTGGTGATCGTGTAGAGCGTATACCAGTTCTCGACATAGGCTGGGCTGGCAAGGCAATAGGCGTTCACCGGATCCCAGGCCGGCGTAGCGCCAGAAAGAGTACAATGATCGCCGTAATAATCAAGCGAAGCTGGGGAGAATTTCGCCAGCAGTGTATCTGCGCTCCGAGAAAAAGGCAGCGGCGCTGAGTAGAGCGCGTAGTGCATCTGCATGTATTCGGTCGACTTATCAGTCTTACAAGGACTCCCAGCAAAAGCCGGATCATCGCAGGCGCTGCCCAGGCTATCGCCGGTAATGTTATTTGTCTGCATGCAACAACTGCCTCCCGCCTTGGGAACAGGCAACGTGCTGGAAGCGCTGGGATCAAAAACCGGGTTGAAGATTTGCACCTGCACATTCCCCACACCCGGCGGCACGACAATCTCATAATTGTACCCCGGCACTGTCAGCGAGCCGTCTGAGTAAGTAAAACCTGTTGGCTGCTGATCTGGGTTGGCAATTGGCGATGACCACTGCTGGTGATTCGTACAGTCGGTGGGACACGTTTGCGCCGGGTAGCGGCTGAGGTGGTAGATGCTGCTGCTGGCATCAGGATAGTTGATTGGATCGGTCGGACCTTCCTCCCAGATGGGCGTGTAGGCGTCGCCCTGTTCCTTGAGTTCAGAGGGGCCGTTGATAGTTGCCCAAAATTGCTGGACTCCATCGGCCTCATCACCAAAGGCAGCGGTGCGCGAGCCAAGCTGGATCGGGGGCAAAAACTCCGCAATCGAACTGCGCGAAACCGTCGCGGTCGACAAATTAGGAATCACATAATCCAGGAAAAACACATTGGCCGTCAGCGTCACCGTCACCTGAATCTCATACTGGTTGCCTGCGACCCTTGAGACCATCGCTCCATCCACCCCTGCACTGGCCGGACAGTTGGTGATCCCATTCTGCTTGACCGCCGCGCAGGCCCGCGAGACCGCTGTGTTGCCATCTGGAGAGGTAAGGGAAGGGGGGTTAGAATCGAAATAGTCGGGCATATAGAGTGCCCCGGCCAGGGCGCCTGCCTCAGCGGCGCGGATGGCCTGGGTGCCCAGGATATAGAGGCGGACGGAATCAATGACCAGGCCGAGCATCAGGATAATAAAAGTGATGAGGAAAGCCAGAATGATAGCTACCTGGCCGCGCTGGCCTTTAAAACGCGAAGTGGCCTGGCGTTGGAATATGCGTGTGGTCATCAGATGCCTATCTTTCCATACGAAAACGATCTTCACCTGTCGCAAGCGACCTGCTCTCCATAGCTCACGCTGGCCCTATACTATAGGGCCTCTGCCAGCCCCAGGCAATGGAACGGGACTATTTTGCTAGCGCCGGGCAGCATAATGAGCGGGCACGATGGGGCGTGCCCGGCGCTCGTATCTCCAACGCGGCTTGAAGGTGGGGCATAGCGCTGCTCTCTCGACCAGCAGGCGGCGTGGATACAGCAAAAAGGGGGGGCGTCGTATTGGCCTCACGTGTTATCGATGCCGGAGCCGCCGTGCTGCTCCAGGATAGCGCGGGCGCGCGCTGCATCTGTCGCTGGATTGCGCCCGCTGAAGCGCATGCCAATAGCGGTTTGCTGGCGCAGCGCCTCGATCTGGCGATGCCATTTTTTCCACTCCAGCGACCCCAGCAGCACGCCTCCAATGGCGCCCACGACGCCCAGGCCGAGCATCCAGAACCAGACGGGCGCAATCTGTGGGGCATTAAGGAAAAGAGCGATCAGCCACCCCACGACGGCGCCACCCAGCGCGCCGACCACCAATTCGACGCCAACGATAATGAAACGAGCAATGATGGCATCGGTGACAAGTTCATCAGGTGAGAACTTTGTATAGCCATCCAGCGCGACGCCATTCAGGGCAGATGGTTCCTCCGGGCGCAGCAGCAGCGCCTGCTCTGGTCCAAAACCCGCTTCGCGCAGTTCGGCAAGCGCCTCACGCGCCTGCCGCTCTTCTGCGAAGGTCACAATCATATCGAAGCGCCCTCTCGTTAAGCGTTCTCTGAAATCCCGCCCTGGATGGCTCATCAGGAGGCTCCTGCCTGTGCAATGGCTGTCTCACAGGGGATTTCTGCAACTGGTGGGCCACAACGCCCCCAGGAGGTTTAGCCTGCGATAGAGAGCGGCGCCAGCGCGCGCAGCTTCTCGATAATCCCAGGCAGCGCGTCAGCAACAGCATCAATATCTTCCTGGGTATTGTCTTTGCCCAGCGTCAGCCGCAGGCTGCCATGCGCCAGTTCCGGCGGAACACCCATTGCCAGCAGGACGTGTGAGGGGTCTAGCGAGGCCGACGTGCAGGCCGAGCCGCTGGAGGCTGCGATGCCAAGCATATCCAGATTCAGCAGCACCGACTCGCCCTCAATGCGCTCAAAGCAGAAGCTCGCGTTGTTGGGTAGCCGCTCAGTTGGATGTCCCGTAAGATGCGCGCCCGGAATTGTGAGGAGCCGCTGGATCAACTGGTCGCGCAGCGCCCGCACATGCGCGTTGTTCTCTTCCAATGCTGCATAAGCCAGCCGCAGCGCCTCGCCCGCGCCAACAATGCCCGCCACGTTTTCGGTGCCTGCGCGGCGGTTGCGCTCCTGCGAGCCGCCCTGCAACTGCGGCAGAATGCGCGTGCCCTGGCGAATATAGAGGATGCCCACGCCCTTGGGGCCATAGAACTTGTGCGCCGAAAGCGAGAGCAAATCCACGCCCAGGCGGTTGACATCCAGATCGAGCGCGCCGCCCGCCTGCACGGCATCGGTGTGAAAGGGGATACGCCGCGCCCGGCACATCTGGCTGATCTCGCTGATGGGCTGGATCGTGCCCACCTCGTTGTTGGCGTACATGATCGAGACCAGCACGGTACGGTCGGTGATGGCTTGCTCGACATCAGCAGGATTGACGCGCCCATACTGATCGACTGGCAGATACGTCACCTCGTAGCCAAACTTTTCGAGATATTGGCAGGCGTGCAGGATGCCGTGATGCTCAATTGCCGAAGTGATGATATGGTTGCCTCTTTTTTGATTGGCCTGAGCCACGCCCTTGATCGCCAGATTATCGCTTTCCGAGCCGCAGCCGGTGAAGATCAGTTCGGTAGGCCGACAGCCCAGCACCGCTGCAATCTTTTCGCGCGCTTCGTCCAGCGCCTTGTGCGCGGCGCGGCCCAGCGCGTAGATGCTGCTGGGGTTGCCATACTGCGCCGAGAAATAGGGCAGCATGGCCTCCAGCACCTGCGGATCAACCGGCGTCGTGGCGGCATGATCCAGATAAATGATTCGCTCTGATGCAGTCATAACAGGTGCTTCTTTCTCTCTATCGAACGCTGACAGCGCCAGATGCCATCAGCGGCACCGCCATTCCTGGGGGCAAACAACGCGCAGCGGGCAGGGGCGGAGGATACAGCATTCTTTCATACTATCAAAAGTATAGCATCAGGCGCCGGGGGTGTCAAAAATGAAGCCGCGACTGCCCCGAAGGATGAGGGGGCAATCGCGGCTTTCTTCACGCGCTGGTTGGGACGAAGCTAGCGTTGCAAGTCCCACAGCAAGGCGCCATAGGTGCGCAAGGCTGTAAGTAGTTGGAACAGCCTCCTGAGACTGGGCCTGCTATTAGACATAGAAGCCCCACACGATGAGATTCCCTGTATGGGCATCAAAGACTTCATCACCATACCTTGCCGTCGTTGGTACTTTTTTGGCCTCAGGTGGAACGGGTATACCAGTGAGGAGAAATGGCCCCTGGACTTTGACATAACAGACTAAATAGTCATCAGGGCGGCCAACACTTTCTCCATCCATTAGTTGGCTTGCTTGCTTGGCAGACACAAACTGAATCGTTAAGATTTGTAAATGTGCCCCCGGCGCAAGAGGCAAGAAACCGTATTTGTCAAGGTAGACGATCACGTCAGCCTGGGTGAAAGCCGGTCCTGCTGAGTTTGGCGGCGCGTGCGGGGTGATCGCAGGCGCGCCAGGAATATAGGTTCGAGAAATCTGGAATGGCTCATGTACCGGTGTTGGAGCTGGAGGTTTGAGTACGGTCGCTCTTGCAGACCCCACGAGTCCGCTGACTCCCAGTAGCACAACAACAGCGAGCAAGATCGCGCCACCGCATACCGCCTTGAACCGTGACATCTGCTCCCATCCTTTCTGAAAAACTTCCTCTGTTATCACTACGCTGTGTTTCTCTCATCAATCCCGGCTTCAAATGATAGGGAAGCCGCGAATGCCCCAAAAATGCCGGAATAGCGGGCAATCGCGGCTTTCTTCACATGCTGGCTGCGGTAGCTTACGATGCTAGCTCTTGTGGAGAAGACTCATCAAGGGGTGTGGTATTAGCAGCACTGGCCGGAGATATGAGCCACCTGACGCTCAAGCGCATCTCCCCAGGTGCCATTACCGATCACCAGGTCTGATTGAGTGGACTACCAGTGCTCAGGATTTCAGCGGTTGTCGCATCGATCACAACGAAATAGTGATCGTAGGTTGGTGGCTGACCAGCGGAGGGGTTCCAGAATTCAGGTGTATAGTTCCCATGCACCCGAACGAGCCACACCTGCCGGTCGCCCCCGATGCTATCAGCCACTGCTGGGATTCCCAGAAAGGTCGTTGCCTGGCTGGCTGTGATGAACTGGGCGCTGACCACCCTGCCATGCCCATCGCCCACAGCCAGAGCTATCTGCTCGGCCTTCTCAACTCCGATGAATGGACCATTGCTGGCATGGAGCTGCTTATCCGGGGGGAAGGTTGAAGCAGGGGGATGCGTCGCTCCCGGCGAAGGCGGAGGGGTATACGCTGCTAATTGCGCACTGGCAACGGCTATCAGTGCTACTGCGGATGCTGCGCCAGCCACCAACAAGATCAGCTTGAGTCTCGACATCGTTCTCCCCCTAACGATCATATCCATGGATCCATTTTCTTCACGCGCTGGTTGGGACGAAGCTAGCGTTGCAAGTCCCACAGCAAGGCGCCATAGGTGCGCAGGGCTGCAAGTAGTTGGAACAGCTTCCTAAGATTGAGCCTGCTATTAGGCATAGACGCCCCACACGATGAGATTCCCTGTATGGGCATCAAAGACCGCATCACCATACTTTACCGTCTTTGGCGCTTTGGCTTGAGGTGAAAGTTTTAAACCGGCGGTGAGAAACGGTCCCTCTACTTTGACGTAGCAGACGAGATAGTCATCAGGGCGGCCAACACTTTCTCCATCCATTAGTTGGCTTGCTTGCTTGGCAGACACAAACTGAATCGTTAAGATTTGTAAATGTGCCCCCGGCGCAAGAGGCAAGAAACCGTATTTGTCAAGGTAGACGATCACGTCAGCCTGGGTGAAAGCCGGTCCTGCTGAGTTTGGCGGCGCGTGCGGGGTGATCGCAGGCGCGCCAGGAATATAGGTTCGAGAAATCTGGAATGGCTCATGTACCGGTGTTGGAGCTGGAGGTTTGAGTACGGTCGCTCTTGCAGACCCCACGAGTCCGCTGACTCCCAGTAGCACAACAACAGCGAGCAAGATCGCGCCACCGCATACCGCCTTGAACCGTGACATCTGCTCCCATCCTTTCTGAAAAACTTCCTCTGTTATCACTACGCTGTGTTTCTCTCATCAATCCCGGCTTCAAATGATAGGGAAGCCGCGAATGCCCCAAAAATGCCGGAATAGCGGGCAATCGCGGCTTTCTTCACATGCTGGCTGCGGTAGCTTACGATGCTAGCTCTTGTGGAGAAGGCTCATCAAGAGGTGCGGTGTCATCGGCCCTGAACGAAGACGTTAGCCAATGGGGTTTTACCGCCTGGAAATGAAGCGGATCAGCAGAGTCACTCCTATGGAGAGCAGTGAAAAGACGACAGCAGCAAATGCGATGGTAGGAACAATGCTGGTTCTCACGAGGCACATCCTTTCTGTGGTATGAAAAAGGGGCTATCTGGGAACGCTGACCCTCCAGAAGAAGTTTCCAAAGCTAAGGTTGGGCAATGGAATGGGACGATGTTCCGGGGACGATAAGCTTTGAACGGTAACAATAATGGGTTCCGCAGAACAGGTTAACTCGGTAGCTTGAGGCGCCATTGTCGGATAACATGCCAAAGATAGCTTCTCGCAGTACCATCCAGATCGCGGGCTGCTGCTCTCTCCTTCATTAAAGAAGACGAGATAATGATAGCCCAGGTTGTCTACAACTCGATCAAAACCACTCCAAAAGAGCGATAATTTGCCCTCTTCCCCTGCCTGCCAGGGCAGGCTTTGGGCTGAAAAGCGGATCTCCATGCGCAGAGCAAAACCATTCTCCTTGAGGGTTACTTCGCTGACCTTTATTTGTATTTCGGGTGTGGAGAGGGCCGTTTCTCTGGGATGCCATTGGTGCGACGTTACAGCGCTTCGTAAAAAACCATGTGGCGGGCGGCATTGGCTCAGCATATTGGACAAGACGAGCGTTGTTGTTACTCTGCCATATTCATTTTGTAACCAGTGCATAGTATCCACTGTAGGTGGCAAATCCACTAAATTGATGAGTAATTGCTGGTAATTGCTCCCGGTGGGATTCATGCGAGTCGTCTGGGGCTGGCTTTGGTGCCGCTCACGGAGATGGGAGAATGCAGTAAGCAACAAATCAAGCGGTATCGCATCTATTGCTTCTTCGGTCCACTGGCTCCAAAATGGCTCATCTGCTGGAGAGAGCAAAAGTGTGCCAAGGGGGGGGCGCTGAGCGCTATCCCCTGCTAGATGTCGGTACTGTTGGTTTATTCTGATAAGTTGACCTGACGAGAAGCGGAATGCCAACTCTGCGATAAGATTCCCGCGCTCCTCTTGTGCCCATGCAAAGGGATCGGTTTCCTCTGGCAAACTGAGCATTTCCTCCAACAGTCGACGTAATTTATCATTGGTCGGCTGGAGAAGCGTGGTTCCTGGTGGCAAGTGGCGCATTGCCTGAAGTTGTGTACGTATCAACATCTCATCTGGTTGTTGAGCAGTTGGTTCGATCTGTGCCATGTTTTTGCCATCTTCTCTCGGAGGAATAGAAATAACCACTCTGACTCGTACTATACCATCGATATCTCGGTTCCCTTGCCGCTAGAGCGGCATGGAACCTCTGCTGCTCTGGTATTGATTTCGATGCGATATGAGCAAAATCCTGGCTGACTGCTCAGGCAGTCAGCCAGAGGAACAACACACCTGAAGCTTTATCAAACCTCCTCAGTAGATCGAGTTTTTTGGGCATAGGGGCAAATAATTATCTGCCTTGCTCCATCAGACGAGATACTCCGTGTCGCTGGGAACCAATCCCCAGCATGGCCCAAGCAGCGTCCATACGGTGAGTCCTGTGAGCGTAGCTGTATAGAAGCCGCTGCCCCATTGTGAGAAATCAAAAGTGGTGTCGGTTGACCAGGATGAATTCATGGGCCAGGCGCTTCCACTCCAGTTGTTAAGGCTTCCAAGCCAGTTGCTCAGGTTCCAGGTCCAACTTACCTGGATAATTGGCCCTTGGGTGGAATCGGCGCCGTAGATGGCTGTGGCTTTATTATAGTAATTGGGAGGTTCAATCAAGTATATCCAGGAGTCTCCGCAATCACCATAGACAGTGTTGTCTGGGCCAGGCCGATTGCTCAGACATAACCCCTTCTGTACTGCCTGCGTGTGTTGAGTAGCCGTGAGGTGCATGCAATCCAGCGTCAAGGGAGCAAACACCTTCTTTCCGCCCACCGTATGAGTAGTTGGGGCGAGGCTTTGCGCGTGAACCACTCCTCCACTGAGGAGCAGAGTAGCTGACAAGGTGATCGTTGCGACAAGAGCCATGAGGAAGAAGCAGCTTTTCCGTAAGTAGCCTATGAGCATAGATACCTCCTTATTGCAGGAACGTTGGAGCCTACACTGTTATGGCCTGTATTGAAGCCGACTTCCATTCATGAGCGCGCTCTAGTGATGAGTCTACCGGGAGATCATGTTGCCTGTCTTCACCTCCAGAGATGAATTTGCGGCCCAATTTTTCACCTCCAGAGTGGAGATCATCTGTTCTACTTCCCTCGCCGCGCCCTGCTACGGCTTTCAAGCGCCGCAGCAGAATCAGGCGCGTGGTTATTCTCTAGGCCAGGAACATCTAGCCAATCGATCAGCCGCAGCGCAAAGGCGCGCAGCACCGCCTGCTGCTGGCTGTGGACTCCCAACCGCTGATACAGATGGTGGCGATGACTATGAACCGTTGCCTGGGTAATGCCCAGCCGTTGCGCAGTCTCGGTCTCGCTCTCATTACGGACCAGGCTCAAAAGTATCTCGCGTTCGCGCGGCGTTAACGGTTCGATCACGGGCGCCTGGGGCAACTGCTGAAGCTGGGCATGCACCAGCGCCTGGTACTCAACAAGCGCCAGGACCAATCCACAAAGTTGCGCGAAACGCTCAGGAATGGTCGGCCAGAGCGTTGATCTTAGATACCCTGCTGCCAAACCTAGCAGACCATAACGCTGTGTTTCCCAGCGGATTTCGAGCCAGCGATCAAAAGCTCCTGGCAAAGAGGTTGCGGAGTGTTCCCATTGGATGGCTGCGCGCTCCTGGGTACTCTCACGAAGGAGGGTTTCTAGGGCGCTGCGCCAGGATAGTGCTGGCGAAGAAGGAGTTGAGAGAGGGAAGGTAAGGAGATGTTGTTGGAGTTGATGCCATTCATCCAGCAAAGCCAGTTCTGTCTTGATGACTTCCTGATTTTCAGGCCAATCTCCGTTTGCGCTCATCATTCGCTCCTTGAACAAGCAGGACTTTTGTTGCCCATCGGCCAGGCGCAGTTCTGCGCCTGATAAGCTCATCGCATACTGATTGTTCTTCCCTCTGAGAAAAACTGCTAGTGCTGATAGACCAGCCCAGCTATTCTAGCATGAACAAGCATAGAGAGCAAGAGACTCTGGATGGTATCCAATTGTCAAGGCAGTCGGTGAGGCGTGCCAGCCAGAGGCGCATCAGTGCAGGGGTATTGCGTCTGGAGGGCGGTTTGAGGGGTGCGTTAGAGCGCTGCATCAGGCTGGCTCGGCCAGAAAAGGTCGCAGCAGCTTGTCCATCTGGTCCCATTCCTTGAGGAAAGCATCGTGCCCCTCCAGTGAATGAAGCTCGACGTAGCGTGCCCGCCCGCCTGCGGCGTTGATGTCATCGGCAAGCGCGCGCATCTGGGGCGCGGGATACAGCCAGTCGGTATCGATGCCAACTGTCAGCACCGCCGCCTGGATACGCGCGAAAGCGGCAGCATCGGAGCCGCGCCCTGGGCCTTCGGCAGCATCATAGCGGTCCATCGCGCTGGAGAGATAGAGGTAACTGTTGGCATCGAAGCGTCGCACCAACTTCTCACCCTGATGCTGAAAGTACGTTTCAATGTCCAGGCGTGGCCCAAACATCGGCCAATTGCTATCCCTGGTAGCGATGTGTCGCCCGAAGCGCGCCTCCAATCCGGGAGCCGAGGTGTAGGTGAGTATGCCAAGCATACGCGCAATACCCAGGCCAGCCGTCGGCCCCGCGCCCGGCGGGTAGTCCCCGTTCTGCCAGGCTGGATCGCACATAATGGCCTGGCGCGCGATGGTGTCAATTGCCAGGCCCTGCGCAGAGAGACGCGGCGACGCGGCAATCACAATGCTCCGCTCCAGCATCTCCGGGAAGGCAATCGCCCATTCCAGCGCTTGCAGCCCGCCCAGCGAGCCTCCAGCAACGGCGGCCAGCCGCTTGATGCCCAGCGCGTCAACAAGCGCCCGCTGCGCCCGCACCATATCTCCAACGCTCACCAGCGGGAAGCGCAGGCGATAGGGCTGTCCATCTTTAGGATGTGGGCTGGTTGGTCCGGTGCTGCCATAGCAGCTTCCCAGAATATTAGAGCAGATCACAAAAAAGCGCGCCGTATCGAAGACGCGCCCTGGCCCGATCAATGGATTCCACCAGCCCGCGCGGGGATCATCAGGCTTTTGCTCGTCGCGCGCGTGCGCGTCTCCGGTCAGCGCGTGGCATACCAGGACGGCGTTATCTCTTGCAGCGTTGAGCCGTCCCCAGGTCTCGTAGGCGATGGTCACTGGCGCCAGCACGCTGCCATCATCGAGGGGAAGACCGGGAAGTGCCACACTCCCACGCCCTGCTGTGGCCTCGGACGCTGGTTGATCTGGCATTTCTTCAAAGGGACGTGTCGCTGGCCTCAGCAGGTCGCTCGAATTGCTCATCAGTCCCCCTTACTTGCACACAAAATACCCGATTGCCGTTTTGACTGCTGATGGGCAAAAGAAAACGCCCTCATCCGGCACGCGGATCAGGGCGGAAAGCACAGGGAAGCACATCCTGTCTGTGTCTCTCCCACCTCTCATCTCGCGGTAATTACCGCCGGAGTTTGCACCGTTCCCGCTTCATTGTGGGTGGTTGCCAGGCTTCATCGGGCCTTTTTCCCTCAGCCAATCTGGATAAGAGTGGGCATTCTTTAACGTAATACCTGCTGATACTATAGCTGAATCTGCCTGCCCCTGTCAAGAGCCATCCTGCCTGCCCGGAGCGATCAACTGACAGTCACTTGCAGGCGCTGAATAGCATTGTTGGCGTAGCCAAGGCGGTTCCACTCCGGCGTCACTGGCTGCGTATTTCCCGCTTCGTCAAACGCCCGGCTCTGGAGCGTGGTCGGACCAGGCGCCGCTGCATCCCATTGATACTCCCAGGCGCGCCAGGCGTAGCGCAGCGCTTCGCTGGTAAATCTGGCCCGCTCCCAGGTCGCGCCATTGTCCATGCTCACCTCAACCCTGCTCACTGACGCTTCCCCGGACCAGGCCAGTCCACGTATAACCTGCCGCCCACGCGGCAGCGTTGCGCCCTCCGCTGGTGTGGTGATAACCGAGCGCACACGCATCGTGGTCAGGGGCGTCTTCCCTGCCTCCCCGCGCTCTGGATGAGTCATCACATACTGATCGACCTGAAAAAAGCCCTGGAAACGCTGCGCCAGACCAGTAATACGCCTGATCCACTTCACCGATGCCATGCCATACCAGCCAGGAACAATCAAGCGAAGAGGAAAGCCATGCTGCGCCGTCAGCGGCTCCCCGTTCATGGCATAGGCCAGCAAAGTATCAGGGTGCAGCGCCTGTTCCAGCGGGAGACTGCGCACAAAGGAAAATCTCTTGCCTGCTTTCGGGTGATACCCATCATCTGCTCCTTCAATCATCACCTCGCAGGCGCTGGGAAGCAGCTCTGCCTGTTCTAGCACCCTTCGCAGCGGAACGCCAGTCCATTCGGCGGTTCCTACCGCGCCATAGTGCCAGTCTTCCCCCTCAGCCGGAGGGTGCAAGTAGGCACGGCCATTGCCCGCGCATTCCAGCGTAGCCAGCAGGCTCCGTTCTGGCAGCGCGCGCAGGGCGTCATACGTCAATTCCAGGGGCTTCTTCACTTCCCCCTCAATGCTTAGCTTCCACGCTGAAGCGTCGATAGTGGGCAGCGTCAGGTGATTCCGCACATAAAAGGCCGCTGTAGGCGTAATAACCCCCATCTGATGAGTCAAGATGGTTTCTGCATTCAACGGCTCATGGCTGACAAGACGCAGCCGCGAGAAATCGATCTCGTTGGCAGCGAGCGGATGAGCAGACATAACCTTGTTCCCTTCTAGCGATGATAAGCTGTTGCGATTCGGAGAGCTATGAGCGCATCGTGTATGCCATTGCCTTTGGGTTCCCGCAATCTGTGGCTGAACAGAGAACGAATTCTGGATCAGGCTCCAGGTACATTTGACAAGGAGGGGTAGTTCGCGGTATACTTTTTGCTAACGACCAATATCATTGGCCCGCGATGATCGAGAGGAGTAGGCGTCAGGCTTCTCACAGCGAACCGGAGAGGGTGAGAGTCCGGGAGAGAACAGCCAGACGCGCGAACGCGCTCGTGAGCGGTGGCCCGAAGAAAGCGCCAGCGCGCAAGTAGGGCCGGGCGAGTGGTTCTCGCGCCAGCAACAACCAAGAGAGGTCACAGCAGGCCACACAATGGCGTGATAGGCTCCTGGGCAGATGAATGCCGCTGTGTCAAAAAGGGTGGCACCGCGAGAGTACATTGTGCAGCGTCTCTCGTCCCTTTGTACGCAAGTACAAAGGGACGAGTTTTTTGTGTTCATCTTGAGACGAGGAAGGAAGCCATCATGGACCATCTGCTGACCCTTGACGAACTGACCCCTGGAGAGATCGGCCAACTCTACACCAGAGCCAGCGCTATGAAAGCGGCGCGTGGCACACCGGCAGGTATGCCCCCACTGGCCGGGCGCACCATTGCTTTGTTGTTTGAAAAACCTTCCCTGCGCACGCGGGTCTCGTTCGAGGTGGCCGCCCGCGAACTCGGCGCAGAAAGCCTCTACCTCTCGCCCCAGGAAGTGGGCCTGGGCAAGCGCGAGGCTGCCGCCGATGTGGCTCGCGTCCTGAGTACCTACGTCCATGCCATTGTCATTCGCACCTTCAGCCACGCGCTCCTGGCGGAGTTTGCTCGCTGCGCAGCGGTTCCGGTCATCAATGGCTTAACCGATACCCACCACCCCTGCCAGGGATTGACCGACCTCTTCACCATCACCGAGGAATTTGGCGACGTGAGCGGGCTGACGCTGGCCTATATTGGGGATGGCAATAATGTGGCCCATTCGCTGCTCCAGGCTGCCGTCAAGTTGGGCATGAACGTGCGTGTCGCAACTCCCCCAGACCACGCCCCGGACCCTGCCATCGTCTCGGCTGCGCGTGATGAAGCATTGCTGACGGGCGGCAGTGTAACGCTGACCATCGACCCGGATGAGGCCGCTGAAGGTGCCGATATTCTCTATACCGATGTCTGGACCAGCATGGGCCAGGAGACCGAGGCAGCGGCCCGCCGGGCGGTTTTCACCCCGTACCGCCTTGATGCGCGCCGACTGGCGCTGGCAGGCCCAAAGGCCATTGTGATGCACCCGCTGCCTGCCCATCGCGGCGAAGAGATTACCGATGAGGTCATAGATGGGCCGCAGTCGCGTGTGCTGGTGCAGGCAGAGAATCGCCTCCATGTGCAAAAGGCCATTCTCGTTTCAATATCCTCAAAGCGGATCGCCCCAGGCCCGCAGCTTGCCGCGTCTGCCCTGAGATAATCTACCAACGAACGCTGAAGAGGTCAAGCGATTTTGTAATAGGGGGATATGAGGTGGCAAAGTTATGGTCCAAGGGATATGAAGTTGAGCCGCTGATCGAACGCTATCAGTCGGCGCGCAACGCGGCGCTGGATGCTGAACTGGTGCAGCACGATCTATGGGGATCGCTCGCCCAGGCGCGCATGCTCCGGCGCATTGGCGTGCTGAGCGAAGAGGAAGGGAAAACACTGGAGGAAGCGCTGCGCCAGTTGCTGCGCGAGGCTGATGCCGGAACACTGCACCCGGCAGCGGCTGAGGAAGACATTCATACAGCTATTGAAAATCGGCTGGTGGCGTTAGTCGGCGAGGCAGGCAAGAAAATCCATACAGGCCGCTCGCGCAACGATCAGGTCTTGCTCGATCTGCGGCTCTACGCAAAAGAAATGCTGCTTGCCATTGCCGATGCTTTGCTTGATACGGCAACGGACCTGCTTTCGCTGGCGCGTCGCCACGAGTGGACGCCCATGCCCGGCTATACTCATATGCAGCGGGCCATGCTCTCGTCAGTCGGTCTCTGGGCGTCCGCCTACAGCGAAGCGCTTCTAGATGATTGTACAGCCCTGGCAGCAGCCTACACGCTGAACGATCAATCGCCTCTCGGATCAGGCGCAGCCTACGGCGCGCCGCTGCCCCTGGACCGCGCCTATGTGGCCGAGCTATTAGGCTTTGCGCGAGTACATCATAACGTGTTGACGGCAGCGAATGCGCGCGGCAAGAGTGAGGTAGCCGTTGTCCAGGCGCTGGCCCTGGTGATGCTGGACCTGAGCAAGTGGGCACAGGATGTGCTGCTCTATACGACGCGGGAATTCGCCTTTATGCGTGCCCCGCAAGAACTGTGTACCGGCAGCAGCATGATGCCCCAGAAACGCAACCTGGACGCGCTGGAACTGGTACGGGCGCGCGCGCAAACGGTCATCGCCCTTCAGGGACAGATGCTGGCAACGCTGGCAGGTCTGCCATCGGGCTACAATATGGATTATCAGGAGACCAAAGCGCCGCTGATCGAGGCCATCCATCTCTGTAGGGAGAGCCTGGAGATCGTTGGCCTCTTTGCCTCGCGCCTCGAGGTGAATGAGGAGCGGCTGCGCGACGCCTGCACACCAGAACTCTTCGCTACAGATCGCGCGCTGGAGCTAGCCCGCGCCGGAACCCCGTTCCGCGACGCCTATCGCGCAGTCGCAGCCGATCCTGACGCGCAAGAAACCGGCGATCTGGTCGAGCGACTGCGCGCCCGCGCTCACGAAGGCGGACCGGGCAACCTCGACCTGGATGGCCTGGCCGGGCGCATTGAGGCTGAACGCGCTGCCTGGGCTGCGCGGCATGCCCACTTTACGAGCGCCATCGCGGCACTGGTCGGAGAGGATGACCTGCCTGATGTAAGCAAAACAGCCCTCTCTGGAAGGGCAGAGTAGGCACACCCAGGCAGAGTGGGCAGAATGAAGGGATAGGAGGCAGAGTGGGCAGAATGGGCAGTCTTTTCCAAACGATTTTGCTAGCACATCGGTCAAGCCATCGTGTTTTCGTTTGAGCCTGCGCAGGCGCGGATCACCTGGCGCAGCCTTTAGCTGCCAGCCAGCAGTGGCCTGGCTAACAATGAAGCCTCTTCAATCGCCGGACACCCGGCGTTGGAGAATACGTGACTAATGCCCTGGAAGTTGTTACATAACGCGGGAGGAGTTGAAATAACGATGACACCTAAAGTAGTGCTGGCCTATTCAGGCGGCTTAGATACCTCAGTAGCCATCCGCTGGCTGCAAGAGACCTATGGGATGGAAGTTATCACGCTGACGATAGACGTTGGCAACGACCGCGACATCCCGGCAATCGCTGCACGCGCCCGCCAGATTGGCGCCGCCAAAGCGTTGACAGTGGACGCGCGCCAGGAATTCCTGACCTATTTTGTCTGGCCTGCCTTGCAGGGCGGCGTCATCTATGAGGGCGCCTATCCCCTGGCGACGGCGCTGGCGCGTCCGTTGATTGCCAAGCTGCTGGTGGATGTGGCGCGCAGCGAAGGCGCGACTGCCGTAGCGCACGGCTGCACCGGCAAGGGCAACGATCAGGTGCGCTTCGATGTCTCCATCATGGCGCTGGCGCCTGATCTCAAGATCATTGCTCCGGTGCGCGAATGGAGCATGACCCGCGACGCCGAAATCGAATACGCGCAGGCCCATCAGATTCCCGTCGCGGCCACCTCTGCCAGCCCCTACAGCGTGGATGCCAACCTCTGGGGGCGCAGCATCGAGTGTGGCATTCTGGAAGACCCCTGGGCGGAGCCGCCGCCAGATGTCTGGGAATGGACCGCAGACCCGGATAAAACCCCCGCCGAAGCTGCCGAAGTAACGATCACCTTCGAGCGCGGCGTGCCGGTGGCCCTGAATGGCGAGGCACTTGACGCGGTAACATTGGTGCAGCGCTTGAATACCCTGGCGGGCGCGCATGGCATCGGGCGCATCGATCATGTGGAAAATCGGTTGGTAGGTATCAAGTCGCGGGAAGTCTATGAAGCGCCCGCAGCGATCACCCTGCTGACCGCGCACCGCGCCCTGGAGACGCTGACGCTTAGCCGCGAGCAGGCGCGGGTCAAAGCGCTGCTGGCGGAGGAGTACGCGCGGCTCATCTATAACGGCCTGTGGTACAGCGCGCTGCACGCCGATCTTCTGGCGTTTATTCGCAGTTCGCAGCAGTACGTCAGCGGCGAGGTGCGGCTGAAGCTCCAGCGCGGCGCCTGTCGCGTCGTTGGGCGACGCTCGCCCCACTCGCTCTATCAGCATGCCCTGGCAACCTACGAGCGCGGCGATACCTTTGATCACAACAGCGCCCTGGGCTTCATTGCCTTGTGGGGGTTGCCAGTCAAAACGCAGGCGCAGGCGCAATTACTCAAAGGGCAAGCGGGAGAAGCTCCAGCAGCGCTGGACAATGGAACAGGCAATGGGTTTGCTACACCATTTGCCCCCATGCTTGCCAGCCCAGCCTCCAGCGCCCAGGAGCCAGACCCCGCTGAGTCCGCCTGAACAGTTCCCTGGTGGGGCAGGGGGTAGCGCCGCCGCCCCTGGCGGCGCGTAGGGTGGGGGCTGGCGCCAGCGTAAAGGCAGCGATCAATCGCCGTGGTCGGCTGAGCCATAGAGAAAATAGTTGGCGGTTGCGTGGATGCTTGTCTGCCAGCCCATTTCTATCAACCTGGCGGCTAACCGTTCTGGCCGGTAATACACCTTAACGATATGAAACTCTTGCCCATCATTGAGACGGCGCTTCATGGTATCAGGGTATCAGAAGTCAGGCTATTATGGGAAGCTGAATGCCGGGCAAAAGCGCCCCGGCAGGCATCAAACCATGCCAGGGCGCGATGATAGCTGTTGGCAACAATTTCAGCGTTTGGTGAAGATGCTCAGGGGCAGATAGGCAGAGACGATCCAGTTGGGCGCGTCCACGATCTCGCTGATCTTCAGGTCCACTGCCGCGCCGCAGAGACAGTAAGCCTGCTCGCGTGTCATATCATACTCAGTGGTCAGATGGTCAATCATGTAGCGGATGGCCTGCTGCGCGTCCTTGAAGAGATCGGGGCCGTGCGCGGTGGTGACGTAGTAGCCCTGCTCATCGGCAACCGTCAGCTTCTTGCCGGGCGGAGTAATAAAGCGCAGTTCAGGAATGTTGGCGTTTTTCTTCAAGTCAAAACGCAAGGTAACAGTCATCAGCGTTTCCACGCCGGTGCCGTTCACTTCGCCGTCTCCCTGGGCGGAGTGGCAATCCCCGCAGGAGAACAGTGCGCCCGGCACCAGCACCGGAAACCAAACTTTTGCGCCGGGCGTGAGATGGCGGATGTCGATATTCCCGCCATTCTCGCGCGGCGGGATCGTCGTGAAGCGCCCTGCCTCGCGCGGTGCCACACCCATCACGCCGCAGAATGGCTCGTAGGGGATGCGAATATCGGGACGGAAGATCACGAAATCGCCTTCAAACGAGTAGTGATGCAGGTAGGGGGTAGAGAAATCGTCGGCCAGCAATCCAAATCCAGGAATCACCCCATTCCAGCCCCAACCTTTATGCTGGATACTGAGAATGTCGACCTCCAGCGCGTCACCTGGCTTAGCGCCCTCGACGTAGACCGGGCCAGTCAGCGGATGGATAAACGCAAAATCCAGGCTGTTGAGCGCCTCGGAGGTAGAGGTGGGTGTAATCTGTCCGGCTGAGGCTTCGAGCGTCTCGAAGACGACAGTATCGCCGGGCTGAATATACAGGCGAGGCGCAAGCGAATGATCCCAGAAAGCGTGAGGCTCGGTGTCGTCGAGATGATGCGTCGCCATAAAGTCGTCCTTTCGCGCTGAAATGATGCCACATCTGGTAATACGCACGGATGCTACAGGGAGCATGCCGTTCCTGCTGCCCCCAGGCGCGGTAATGACAGGGATGGCTCGGCCCTGTCCTATCACTGCCAGTGAGAAGCCAGCACTGCAACGTTTAGTCCAGCCGCTCGATGATCGTAGCAATGCCCTGTCCGACGCCGATACACATCGTTGCCAGACCCAGCCGGGCGCCGCGCCGCTCCATCTCATAGAGCAGTGTGGTCAGGATACGGGCGCCGGAGCAGCCCAGCGGATGGCCCAGCGCAATAGCGCCGCCATTGACGTTGGTGCGCTCGTGGTCCAACCCCAATGTGCGCATGCACTGGAGGGTCTGCGAAGCAAAGGCTTCGTTCAGTTCAACCAGATCAAGATCGCTGACGCGCAGCCCGGCGCGCTCCAACGCTTTCTGGGTAGCCGGAATTGGCCCCAGGCCCATCTGCGCCGGATCAACCCCTGCAACAGCGCTCGCAAGAATACGGGCGCGCGGGTGCAGCCCCAGAGCCTCAGCGCGTTGTCGGCTTGCCAGCACCAGCGCCGCCGCGCCATCGTTAATACCCGCAGCATTGCCTGCTGTGACCGTGCCGCCCTGCCGAAAGACGGGTTTCAGCGCCGCCAGCTTTTCCAGGCTCGTATCGGCGCGCGGCTGCTCATCAGTATCAACGATGAGCGCTTCGCCCTTTTTCTGGGGCACAGAGACGGGGACAATCTCATCGCGGAAGCGCCCCTCGCGGATGGCAGCGACGGCGCGCTGGTGGCTCGCCAGCGCGTAGGCGTCCTGATCAGCGCGGCTGACATGCCAGGCTTCGGCAACGTTTTCTGCCGTCTCCCCCATGCTGTAGGGATAGTGCATCTCAGACAGGCGCGGGTTGATGAAACGCCAGCCAATCGTCGTATCTTGCAGGCTTGGCAGGCTGCGCGGGAAGGCGGCATCGGGCTTACCCATTACAAAAGGCGCGCGTGTCATACTCTCCACGCCCCCCGCAACAAAGAGGTCGCCCGCGCCGGTCTGGATAGCCTGAGCGGCGCTGTTCACGGCCTGCAACCCTGAGCCGCAGAGCCGATTCACCGTCTGGCCGGCTACACTGATGGGCAATCCCGCCAGCAGAAGTGCCATGCGCGCCACGTTGCGATTATCTTCTCCCGCCTGATTGGCGCACCCCATAATCACGTCCTCAATCCCCTCTTTGGGAACGCCCGCCCGCTGCACCGCTTCAGCAATGACCAGCGCGGCCAGATCGTCCGGGCGCACATCTTTGAGCGCGCCCGCATATTTGCCTATCGGCGTGCGCACCGCAGAGAGAATGACAGCTTCATCCATATCTAAGCCTCCGTTCCTTGTCCGCTTTCAAGCACCAGACTGGTGCGTCGGTACAGGTCAGACAGAGAGATCGAAACATTCAACCCGGAGAGTTGAATATCTGGACAGGTCGCATCGTATTGGCGGCTAATCCACTCCCTGGGGTTCCCTGGCACACGCTCATACACGATAGCCATGCGCTCGCCAGCAGCGATCAAAAGAATGTTTTCAATACTTGCCACCTGCTGATAGGCAAACACTATTGCCCTTTGAACGTCGGTGGGCGCTTTTCAATAAATGCCCGCATGCCCTCTTTCTGATCTTCGGTCGCAAAAAGCAGCGCAAAGTTGCGGCGCTCGTGGGCCAGGCCATCTTCCAGCGGCGACTCGAAGGCGCGCAGCACCGCCTCTTTTGCCAGGCGCAGAGCAATCGGCGCTTTGGCGGCAATTTCCTTTGCCAGCTTTTTGGCCTCATCCAGCAGTTGGTCGGCGGGATAGACACGATTGACCAGCCCGGCTACCGCCATCTCCTGGGCGCTCAGCGGCGCGCCCGTCAGCACCAGTTCCATCGCTTTGTATTTGCCGAGCGAATGCGCCAGGCGCTGCGTGCCACCCGCGCCGGGGATCACGCCGAGATTGATCTCTGGCTGGCCGAAGCGCGCGTTCTCGCTGGCGAGAATCAGGTCGCAGTGCATTGCCAGTTCACAGCCGCCTCCCAGCGCGTAGCCGTTCACGGCAGCGATCATCGGCTTATGGATGCGCCGGATGCGCTCCCACGCCTGGAACGAGCCAGTAAGCATCGTCACCGGGGTCGCGCCTGCCATCTCCCCAATATCGGCTCCGGCAGCAAAGGCGCGATCTCCCGCGCCAGTAATAATGCTGCACCCAATCGTCGGGTCATTATCGGCATGCTCCAGGGCTGTGGCGACTTCGCCAATCAGGTCCCAATTGAGGGCATTTAATTTATGAGGCCGGTTCAAGGTGATAATCAGAACCCGCTCATCCTGCTCGACCAGAATATACTGGTAGTCCAATGCTGTCTGGCTCCTCTCTGCTTAACAATGTTTTGCCTGACTGGTCTGGTGATCTTGATCTTGCGTGCTGTGTTCAGGTGACGGGGCTTCCTCTGCCGCTTCGCTCTCTTCCAGCCTGACGCGCTGCCGTTGCAGCACTTCATCAAGCTGCTCACTCAGCGAGGGCAGTGTGGGGCCAATACGTTCGCCGGAGGGCAATGCCGGGCGTTCGGGGGATACCTGCACGGCGGCTGGCTCAGCAGGCGCCGCAGGCGAAGGTTTCAGCGCAGCGGCTTGCTCAGCGCCGGGCGGTGGCAGGCGGTGGGGCTGCCCTGCCTGCTGACCGTGACGCGCCTTCATGCGTGCCAGTTGTTCCTCAAGGGCCTCGCGTTTAGAGAGGCGTGAGAGTTGGGAATCCAGATCATTCATAGCGTTTCGCTGCGCTTCCTCTCGCAGCGCAGCGGCGCGCGCCTCGTCATCCATAACTTTATCTTCAGCCCGGCGCATGCGCTCCTGGGTCTGCTCCTGCTGATTCCTGGAGAGGGCCTCGTAGACCGTCTGCTGCATCTGCGCGCGGCGTCGGCGCATCTGCAAAAGTTCGATATTGAGTTCAGTCTCTTCTGTTTTGGCCTGAAGCTGCTTGAGCGCGTTGCGCATTGTAACGATGAGATGCTGCTGCTCTTCGTGATGCCGCCGATAGTTTTCGAGGAGGCGCATCGTCTCCAGGCGCTGCTGGAGGATGCGGCGTGCCAGGGCATCATCACCCAGCGCAACAGCCGCTTCCGCCTTGCGCTGGTATTGCGCTGCCTCCTTACTGAGTGCTTCGCAGCGGGCCTGGAAGGTATGCTCCTGCGCAATGGCTGTCGCCACCTGCGTTTTGACCTGCATCATCTGATTGCGCAGGTCTTGCTGCAACTGGCGCAGCAGTTGCTCCGGGTCTTCGGATCTTTCAAGCATATCGTTGATGTTAGCCCGAACAAGCATCATCACCCGTTGCAGCAATTTCATAGGGCGTCACCTCCATCACTTGTCACTACCCGCCTGTTCATTATCAACCCGGATCACCCGAATCTGATTCAAAAGTGCGGGCTTCTCTGCCAGACGGTTGCGGACCATCGCGCGCTCAGAATAGCGAAAATAGGGGCAAGAGTGGGTGCGCTCTACATAGCTTTCGGTGGGGTCAGCCCGGCACAGCCCAACTTCGTAGTCACTGCTTTGTGGCCGATAAAATGTGCAGCACCCGCAGTACTTGTGGGTGTGAATGAACCGTTTCGCTGCCCATTCGACGCAGACAAAGAGCAGGAACAATCCCCCAAAAATCAGCATGGGTGCGCCAAAGAGCAGAAGCAAGGCGGCATCATGCGCAGCGTGATTGATCGCTGCCAGGACAAATCCTACCAGCAAAGCCAGTCCAAAGCCGGTCAGTGACAGAGCGGTTCCTATGCTTCTGGGAGCCTGTTCGCTCCATAAGGCGGTGGAGGCACGGAAGCGGAGCCGCAGGATGTAATCCCGTTGCCGGGCACGACTATGTGGCTGATAAGGAGCAGGCATCGCTCACCTCCTGCTTGCCTGGATAGATGTACCAGGCGCTCATCTTGGTAATGCACCATAGACCTATTGTACCGCCCGGCGCTCCAGTCTTCAATGGAGGATATGGAAACAGCATCAGCGAGGCATCCCGCCGGGGGTGCTCGCTGATGCCGCTTTCCCGCCCACAACCACGCAGGTTATTTGGCCTTCCCTTCGTCCTGAATACCTGCCTCCACCGTTGCCCCATTGGCGCCATTGGCCCCGATATTATTATCCTGGGTCTCCAAATTGATCCCCGGCACCCGGCTCATCAGATCAGAGACTTTCTGGCCGGTCAGTGCCTCAAAGAGCGCAGGCGCCTGCGCCACCATGTTGACAATATCGTTGGTGAGACGGCTGGCGCCCAACCCTGAGCCGTTGCCTGCGCCGGTGGATACGATGGTCACTTTGTCCACCTTGCTCAGCGGCTCAGCCAGCGCGCGCACAACCTCTGGCAGACTGGTCAGCAGCTTATCCATCACCGCAGCCTGGTTATACTCGTGATACGCCGCCGCTTTGACCCGCATCGCCTCCGCCTCTGCCTCACCTTTGGCCTTAATAACCTCGGCCTCGGCCAGACCTTGCGCCCGCAGCACTTCAGCTTCGGCCAGGCCCCTGGCCTTGTTCGCCTCCGCTTCTGCCTGGCCGCGTGCCAGTGAGGCAGCAGCATCAGCCTCACCTGCCATCTTGGTAGCCTCGGCGCGGCCTTTAGCCTCCAGAGCGATCCGCTGGCGCTCGGCCTCGGCAACGGTCTCGACGCGCTTGCGCTCGTATTCTGCTGCCTTCAGCACGGTGGCCTGCAATTCCAGTTCCCGGCGCTGAATTTCGGCTTCCTGCACTTTGATCTGTGCCGTCTTCTCCAGCTCCTGTACCTTGACGGCCTCAGTGATGACCTGCTGCTGCATCACATTAGATTGCACGTCATAGGATTTATCAGCCTTGGCCTGCTCCTGCTTGACCTGCGCATCATACGCCGCTTTCTTCAAGGCCAGGTCACGCTGATATTCAGCCTGCTTCGTCTGAGAGATGGTCTCCGCTTCGACGCGCTTCTGATCGGCCTCGGCCTTGGCGATAGCAGCAGCGCGCATAGCATCCGCTTGCTGAATCTGGGTGTCGCGGGCAGCCAGCGCGGCAGCGATACGCGCCTCTTTCTGAATGCGCTCAATCTCTGGCCGCCCCATGTTGATGATGAACTCGTTCTTGTCGCGGACCTCTTTGATAGTGAAGGAAACGATCTCCAGACCCATCTTCGCCATGTCGCTGGAACTGGTCTGGCGCATCTTCTCGCTCACCATCTCCGGCTCTTTAACCAACTGCTCGACGGTCAACTGGCCGACCACCCCGCGCAGGTGGCCTTCCATGACTAGCCGGATCATGGCCTGGCGCACATCCCAGTTCTTGCTCAAGAACTGCTCGGCAGCCGTGATGATACTGTCCTTGTCCGATTTGACCTTCAATTGGGTGACAGCTTCGACAGTGACGGCGACGCCCTGATTGGTATACAAATCCTGCGAAGGCGCGACATCAAAAGACATCAACTCCAGCGAGAAGGTGGCTGAGCGCTGGAAGAACGGCCAGACCCAGGCCGCGCCGCCAGTCACGACGCTGACCCCGCCGCGTCCATACTTAATCAGCGCCTGATTGGGCGGTACCTTCTTGAGCATGCTGCCCCAGATGTTGACCACCAGCAGCACGAAGACGACGAGTACCACCGCCAGCCCGATCCAGATGCCCAATGAGAAGCCCATTGTGTTCCTACTCTTTCCGCAGCACAGGCTGCGCTTCCAAATGATTTTTGACGGAGTTGCGCTTTACTCAGGCTTGTCCAGTAATGTTGGAAGGAACATCCCTTGAGGTAACGTCTGGTGTCTGCGCGTTATCATTCCCCCTCTGTTGTGTGCGCAGGAACTCTTCTAATTCGTCGTTTTCGGTGATAAAGCGGTCCCAGGTCTGCACCTGCGCAATGCCTTTTTCATAGCCAACAATCACGACTTCAGCCTCGCGGGGAATGGGCTGGCCGTCCACACTGCGGGCGCCCAGGCTTTTGCGCCCGCCCGCGCCCTTGGTGTAGATGATCTCGCCAATGCCGCCAGCGCGAATTGCCATGCTCACAGTAGCAATGGTGCCCATCAGTTCGGAGCTTTCAGCCGTGAGTTCGCCATCATCATGGCCCATCAAGCGGCGCATTGCCAGATTGATTAGCAGGGCGCCCAACGCGCCAATAAACAGCGCTCCGAGAAAGGCCGAGAGCGAGCCAAAATCCGTCAGGTTATGTAGAATATAGCCAATCAAACCAAACCAGAAGAGAAAGGTCAGGATCGCGTAGAGGTTTAGATAGCCTGCCAGCGTGGCCCAGAGCGATGGATGAGCAGGCGCGCCTGCTGCCTGCTGCGCTCCGCTTGTGCTGGTATGTGCGGCAGCATGTCCGGCGGCAGCATGTCCGGCGTGCGCCCCGGCGTGCCCCTGTGGCAAAGCATGATGCAGAACAGCGCTGGCGTGGCCGGGGCCATGCCCTGCCTGGCCTGCATGTCCTGCCTGGCCGATATGCCCCATATGCAAATGCCCTTGCCCAAAGCCCAGCAGCGTTGAGAGGATCAAGAACGCGCCTGAAAACACAAAACACCCAATAAAGACCAGTGACAAGGGATCGGTGGCAATCATAAGAAGATCACCTCTTTTGCACAGACAGAACCTGGCTCACCCATTTCCCACACTCTTAGCCTACGGGGTGGTTCAGGATACTGTCAAGTTCCTCCGCTGAATGTCCCAACAGGTCGTCTAGAAATTCAAAGATGCGCCGGGGATCGGGATGTTCGGCCAGTCGCTCAAAAACGCGCTGAATCAATGGATCGAAGCGCCATTCTTCCGCGCTGGCCGCCAGCCAGGTAGCCAGCCGCGCTTCGGGGTCCTCCATCTCCGAAAGCAAATCGTCTTCGTAGCCTGGTGGATCACTGACCAGATAGCCAGGATGCACCTTGAAGAAACGCGCCAGCAGGGCGCGGCTGCGTGCGGAAAGATGGGGACGCTTGCCGCTCTCAATCTGCGAGAGATATGCCTGGCTCAGCGTTTCGCCCAGCTCGCGCTGCATCTCTTGCGTGACTTCAGCCTGAGTCAAAGGCCGGTTGAGGCCGCGCATATGGCCCTCAACAGCGCGCAGATGTTTCAGTTTCTGGTGCAGTTCCATCGTGTTTGCCCGGTTCCTTTACGATTTGCTATATAGCTTATAGCAGATTGCAATGCAAAAGTCAAGGGGGAGTGACCAACCTCAATATTCGCCCTTTGTTTGTGCAAGCTCATCCCGTTGACGGGATGGAGTTCCTAACGCTATAATACTTGACAGAATCGCATATGGCTTGTGGAACTGTCATATGTTTTGCTTCACTGTGGAAGCACCTCAAGCATGATCCAGCATGCGCCACCGATCTGAACAACGGAGGATTTACTATGTCAGGTAGTTCTGGCACTGCTGCTCCCACCAAAGACGGCCTTTCGGGAGCAGGTCAACCGTTCAAAGGTGGTCTGGAAGAGGTCGTTGCTGCCTCTTCTGCCATTTGTGAACTCAATGGGAAGGAAGGCAAACTCTCCTACTTTGGTATCGACATTCATGACCTGGCAAAGTATTCAACCTTTGAAGAAACAGTCTACCTCCTCTGGCATGGAACACTCCCCACGCAACCCCAGCTTCAGCAGTTCACCGAAAACCTCCACAACAGCCGCGCGCTGCCGGGCGATGTGCTGAAGCTGATGCAGGCGTTTCCCAAAACGGCTACGCCAATGGAGGTGCTGCGAACGGTGGTGTCAGCCCTGGCGATGTATGACCCCGATAGGGGCGATAATTCCCAGGAAGCCAATATTCGTAAGGCTCTGCGCCTGACAGCACAGCTCCCTACGATTGTCGCCAGTGCCGAGCGCATTCGCCAGGGGCAGGATGTCGTTGCCCCGCGTGCCGATTTGGGCCAGGCCGCAAACTTCCTCTACATGCTCACTGGCAAAGAGCCGGATGCCTATACCGCCCACGTCATGGACCTGGCGCTGATTCTGCACGCTGATCATGAGTTCAATGCCTCGACCTTTGCCGGACGTGTCACAGCAGCAACGCTGGCCGATATGTACGCCTCCATTACCTCGGCGATTGGCGCCCTCAGCGGCCCGCTGCATGGTGGCGCTAATGAGCAAGTAATGCGCATGCTGCTGCGTATCGGCAACGTTGATGAGACCGAACGCTATCTCGAACAGGCGCTGGCGAACAAAGAGAAGGTGATGGGCTTCGGCCATCGCGTCTATAAGACCGAAGACCCCCGTGCTACCCATCTCCGCCAGATCTCCCACGATCTGGGTGAGCGCGCGGGCGATACCAAATGGTACGATATGTCGCGGCGGGTGGAACTCTATATGAATGAGCATAAGCACCTGAACGCAAATGTTGATTTCTATTCCGCCACCACCTACTACCAGATTGGTATCCCCATTGATCTCTTTACGCCCGTCTTCGCATGCAGCCGTATCTCTGGCTGGACTGCCCATGTTCTGGAACAATATGGGAATAACCGATTGATTCGCCCTCTGGCCCACTACAGTGGCCCAACCAACGTTTCCTACACGCCGATTGAACAGCGCCGCTAGTGCGCCGCGTCCTGGGGAACCACAACGTTTGATTGCAAATCAGGGATAAGGCAGCACAGAAGTAGTTGCTTCATCCCTGTTCTTTTGCGGTAATCTCCTGTTTTGCCTGTCTCCATCTGCTTCTTCCCATTCGTTTGATAAAGTGAAATATTGTGAGCAGGTGCGCCTGGAATAACCTGGAATAAGCTGCGCCTGAAATAAAAGGAATCTGTGGCACTTGATTTGCTTCACTGCTGGCTGGCAATAGATGTTTCATTGCCATTCCAGCCCGTGTAGCTTTTATCCTGGATGCCGGACATGTCTGACCCATTTTCAGAGAATCGTGCTATGCAGAAACAGCCGCAGATTGGTGGAGCGCCGCATGGCGCCTGGTGGCGGTCCCCAATCTTCTTCAGAATCGTAACTGCTGCGCTTGTCCTGATTGTCATAGCGGGCGCGCTTTTTCTCTCCTATAGTTGGGTACGTCAGATCGAGAGCGCACACTCCACCGCATCAACAACCATAACCAATGCAACCGATGGCGCTGCCGTCTGGGTTCATGATACCCAGCAGACCGCCCCAACCTTTACAGTGGCATCGCCCGGCGATGTGCAGATTGCGGTTGATCCCTTGTTTCAAGGGTATTATAAGCAGCACAACGGCGCGACCAGTCTGGGAGCGCCGCTTACAACTGCCTTTCCCATCAGCCAGGGTTGGGTGCAGTTCTTTGTATCGGGAGCGCTGCTCTTGCCGATGCCTCAACAGGGCGCGCCCGGCACACGTACTCCCGCAGATCAACAGATCGCCCAGTTACTCAGTACCGGCCTGCGGGATGCTGGCACCGGCATTGTGCGCCTTCCTCTCATTCAGAGCTTGTTGACGGTTGGGAGCCAGGTTCCGATTGGCGGCTCAGGCAGCCATTTGACCTATGTAGACCTGCGGAACGCTACCAATCCCGACTTGATGGTGCCGGACCCGGGGACTGGCTCCTCCACATCTGTGCCTGCATCAGATAGCCATCAGAACGTTTTTATTGCGGGCGGTACGCGCGGCGGAAAAGTGGTCGGCCACCTGGTTCCTGCCGTAATCTGGGACTATATTTCGCGTCCCGCGAACTCGCCTGATGGCTGGCAGAATGATTTCGGCAGCCCATTGACCGAGGCGCTCTCGTTCACGATAAACCAGAATGGGAGCGTCCATCAGATGCTGGTGCAGGTCTTCTGGCGGGATACGCTGCTGGTGGACGCAGGTGTTCAGGGTACTTCCAGCCAGCCAACGATTACGACCCTTGATACTGGCCTGGCGTACCTGCGAACGCTGGGGCCACCCAGCCCGGCGCTGGGCAGCACTTCATCGGTTTGGGCGCTGGGAGATACGGCGCTGCTGAACGCGCCGGGAAGTAACACAGCAACGGCACATGTCGGCCAGGATTTTCCCCTGGCGCTCTCTGGCGATGCTGCCTGGAGCGCAGGCGAACTCTGGTATCATGTGACCTGGCAGGCGCCGAAAACCTCTGGCGATGGTTGGGTGCCCGCAAAGGCCGTGACGTTTACCTCACCAGGGAAAGTACCCGGATGGGCCTCGTTTGATCTGCTCTCCCCTGACCTGGCGCAGTATCTCGCCGATGACGACGATAACGTCGGGGTCGTCGTCTATGACTTCACCCGCCAGCGCTACTATACCTATAACATGGATGGCCGCTTCATCATGGGCAGTTCGATGAAGGTGGCGATTATGCTCACCTTCCTGAACATGACTGAGCGCGAGGGCCGCGAACCGACTGATGACGAGACGTGCCTGCTGACTGCTATGATTGAACATTCTGATAACAACGCGGCTTCCGCTTTCTTCTTCGGGTATCCCTATGCCCTTTGCGGCGACGATTTTGAGCCTATTGGTGGCGCGCAGGGTGTCACTCATTTTATGAATCAGATCGGGATAAGTGGCCTGGACCCTGACCAGGATGCCTGGGGCTATAGCACGGTCTCCCCGCTGGTCATGGTACATCTGCTGACATCGCTCCAGGATGGCAAGGTGCTGACGCAGCAAGACCGTGCCCTGGCCCTCAATCTGATGGAAAACATTGAATCAGATCAGCAGGTTGGAGTAGGTGATACAGCGCCCCCTGGCGCGACGGTGGCGATGAAGGATGGCTGGCTGCAAGCCGAAGGCCCAGATGGTCCAGAGACTGGCCCCTGGGCGATGAACTCCTCTGGTATTGTCACGCTGGGCAAGGAAACGTATATCATCTCAGTCTATACCATAGGAAATAACACGCTCCAGGACGGTCAGGCCATTGCCCGCCATGTCTGTAGCGCCGTCGCCTCGGCACTGATATAAACGCCCCGTTATTGGCTCTGGCTGCTGATTCCAGAAACACCTCTGCTGTAGCCGATAAAGCTGAATGATCAACCAGAGGCTAAACTCTGCTGATCCACCCGTGCTATACTGCAATACGGGACAATACGGCACAGAGCCGTGTAGCTGGCTATCTTCGCCTGGAAAAGAAGGATGCGTGTCATGCCTCGAATCATTTCCTCGCGTTTTTCCTTTTGGCTTGCCTATTGGCGTGGATACACACCCTGGGATACAGGTATCAGCCCACCAGAGTTGATCGCCGTAATTGAAGGTGATGGGGCATTGCCGCCCGGCAAAGCGCTGGACCTGGGCTGCGGTACAGGCACCAACAGTATCTATCTGGCGCAGCATGGGTGGGATGTGAGCGGCGTTGATTTCACCGCTCGCGCGCTGGAGCGCGCCAGCCAGAAAGCGGCGCGTGCCGGGGTACAAGTCAAGTTCTATCGTGGGGATGTGACCCGCCTGGATAAGCTGCCGCTGCGTGGACCGTTTGATCTGCTGCTTGATCTTGGCTGTTTTCATGGCCTGACGCCCCAAGGGCGCGCGGCCTATGCGCGGGGTGTGGCCGCGCTCAGCAAGCCGGGCGCCCTGTTGTTGCTCTACGCCTTTGTGCCACGCAAAATGCGCGGGCGGATGATCGGCGTTACCCCTGATGAAGTCAAGGCGGTTTTTAGCCCGGCATTCGTTTGCGAGCAAATTGATTGGGGCAGCGACGCGCCGGGGACAGGTTCGGCCTGGTATACTCTGCGCAGATCAGGAGCCTGATTGAGCATCATGGAACAAAAAACAGTTGCGCCCGCAAAATCGCGCCGCCTGCTCTGGCTGGCAATCACACTGCTGGTGCTGGTGAGTGTGCTGGCGGTTGCGGCGCTGGCGTTCTTGCCTCTTCGCCAAAGGCTCTTTCCGGCCCAAACGACACAGACTGCCGCCGCCGCGCCAACTGGACCCTGGTATCTTGCCGGTGGTGGGCCATGCGTGCAGCTCCCCCCATCCTTGCCCAAACAGATCAGCAATGTTCGCGTCAGTCACGATACCTTTCTGGCGCATAGCGAGCCGGAAATTGCTGAAAATCCATTGAACCCACTTGATCTGGTGGGTGGCTCCAAGTTCTTCACTAACCCCGCCCGCTATGAGTTTAAGATTGGCTACTTTACCTCAACTGATGGTGGCTGCACCTGGACGGATGGAGGTCTCTTTCCAGGTTATGACCAGTACACGACGACCTCTGATATTAGTTTTGCCTTTGGGCGCCACAATGATGTCTATGGAGCGATGCTGGTGGATGGCGAGGTGGGCAATCGTGATTTCAGCGGCATCGCGGTATCGCGTTCGACGGATGGCGGGCGCACGTTTCAGCCGCCCGTGCTGGTGCAGGCCGATCCAACAGGCAGCACGTTCAGCGATAAGCCCTGGATTGGTGTTGACACGACCAACGGCCCATTTGCTGGTTCCGTGTATGTGGTCTGGAACCTGGATTCCAATACGTCCGATAGCGCGCCAATTTACTTTTCGCGCTCGACTGATGGCGGGCGCACTTTCTCACCAGGGATAGAAATTGATGGCATTTCGCCGCGCTGCCAGTTTGGCGATCTTGCGGGAGCTAATGGCGCGCGTACCTGCGATTCTGCGCTGGGCGCTACGCCAGTGATTAGCCCGGATGGCACTATCTCAGTAGTGTATGCCTATCTGGACCCACGCCTGGCAGATAATGATGCCGATCAGGGCGGAGGCCAGGGTCAAGGGGGCGACGCTGTGTTGGGCGGCCAGTCCAATCTGGCTGCCTGTGAGCCTCTCCCGCCAAGCAACGCCGCTCATACGCAGATGATGGTGGTACAATCCCACGATGGCGGAAAGACCTGGAGCGCTCCGGTAGATGCTGCGACGGTCTATGATCTGCCTTTCCATTTCCAGAATAGTTGTTTTCGCAATTTCTCATTGCCCGCCTTCGCTGCGGACTCTACCAGTGGGGCGCTCTATCTCGCCTGGTCGGATGAGCGTAGCGGCGATGCCGATATTCTCCTGGTCCGCTCAACCGATGATGGAAAGACCTGGAGCGCGCCAGTGCGGGTCAACGATGATCCGTTGGGCGATGGTAAAGATCAGTTCCAGCCGCAGCTTGCCGTCGCGCCGGATGGCGTCGTGAGTGTGATGTTTTTTGATCGCCGCAACGACCCCGATAACTTCAAGATCGATGTCTATCTGGCGCAGTCCACCAACGGCGGCCAGAGCTTCCACCCGAATGTGCGCGTCACCAACGTTTCTTGGGACCCTTCGCTCGATGCCCCTGTACCTGTGGGTGGCCCTCCAGTGACTTTCATTGGCGATTATCAAGGGCTGGCCGTTGATAATCATTTTGCGCATGTCTTCTGGAACGACACGCGCACGGGCACCCAGGAGATTTTTACGGCAGCGATGCCATCCGTGCAGCCGTAATGCAGTGCTAAGAATCTCTCACACAACCTTGGTATCGGCTGGGGTGGGGTCGTACCGCCGGTTTTCCAACCGGCAGGGGTGGGGCAAACGCCAGGTTGTGTGAGGCGCTCTAAGGCGGGCGCTGCCGCTGCTGGTAGCGCCAGCAGGGTGGCTGGTGCACGATTCGTCTTCAGGAATGGCGGTGTAGGAAGACATGCTCCAGGGGCTGATCTTATGCTCTCTAGACATCCTATGACCTCGGCTTAGGGATGCAAGCTCTTAAAGCCGCCGCGTAATATTGTTATACTCTTCGTGCGTTCCTACCCATATCCAAGTGACAGTATCTCCTTCCAAGAGACCTATGGCACGGTAGTGATCGCCCACGCGGGCAGAGTAGATGGTGGGGTCCGATGGGCTAATGCATTTGAATCGCAAGCTGCCATACCGAGGGTTTTGCTTGAAAAGTCGGTACGCGGCTCGTACCTGACACTGAGCATCCACAGGAAGCGCTGCAAAGAGTTTGCGGAAGCGTTCGGTGGTCTTCGATTTCACAGCAATTCGTCCAGGTCACGGGTTTTGCCCTCAGCAATTTCCTGGCGTGCTTCTTCAGCCAGTATTGCCAGGAATCGCTGCGAACCTGGCGTACTGACCAGCGCATCCCATTCGCGCTCCTCAAGCTCAGCTTCGATCAGTGCAGCGATATGCCGTTGAGCATCCTCTGGCAATTGCTGTACCTGTTCGATCACCTGGCGTAGCTCTTCAACAATCATCGGCCTCCTCCTGTCAATATGTTGCATCAGTATATCATATCATTCCCGCTACCTGGCTGGGGCGCTGTTTTGCTCGGCTGATCACTTGCCCATCTCTCAATAGAGATGATGGTGTAGACTATTGCTTTTTCCGCCTTGCCTGCACTAGAATCGTCGAAAATAAACAGACCTGCTATGTGATCGCCACGAGAGGAGCAAGGACATGGCCGATAAAGATATAAGCTGCCCGAAATGCCATCAGATAGACCAGGTGAAAAGGTGAGCGCCATCGCGCGCAGCGGAACACCTTTGGGTCACGATCTTACACCTCCAATACCAATTCCCCCAACCCTTGGACAAGTATCGATGCCATCGATGTCTAGCAAAGAAGCTGTAGAGGGGTTAGTGTATCTCTTCTTTGGAGTCATCATCACAGCAGCCATTCCAGCTTTTATTGCAGGTGCATTATTGGGCTTGGGAACTGCGGCTGTTGTAGTTGTTGTAGTGTTGTGGGATAGGGTTGGTATAGGTGTAGTGCTTTTCTTGGCCGTAAAAAAGGAAAGAGAAAATAAAAGCAAGATGAAGAAATATATAGAAGAGCAGATAAGCGCTGAGGGGGAATAAAAACTAGCAACCACCAGACACGAGCAAGCTTTGCAGCAATGGAGATCAGCAGAGAGGGCCTGGAACCAGCTCTATTTCTGCTATCGTGATGATGGCGCCTTTCTGCCCGATGGTGGGTCGCAGTTCATGCCGAGAGATCGAATAAGGTCATACTGCGGATTTCCATGATTGCTCTGCAAATGATAAGCGAGCCAGGAAGCTTTCAAAACTTCCTGGCTCACTCTGGCATTCGGATTATTCCTTCCACGCTTGCCAGCAGCTTCAAATTGCCGCCGACAAATGACCCCGTCACGCTGTTGCTGGTTGATTTGCTGGAGGCGCGTTTACTTTCGCTTTTTTCGTCAGCGAGCCAGTCCAGGGCGTGCCCAGCAGCGGAAGCAGGTAGCGATCAACGCCATAGTAGCCAGCGATACGCCAGGCCAGGATGATGAACAGCGCCAGGAAGCCCAGAATGGGGTTCGTGCTGACGGTTCCGGCCAGCAAGTAGTTAAAGTTCATCACCAGGCCGAAGAAGGCGGCAATGCCCGTCAGACAGCCAACAATCAGACCAATACCAACCAGCAGCTCCCCAAAGGTGATGAGGTATGCCCAAATCGCCGGATGTGGGATCACAAAAGTATTCAGAAAGCTGGCATACCAGCCCTGCACTGCTGGATGGTCTCCAGTGGCCTTACCAACCGCGCCCTTCGCAAAGCCCAGAATGGCAGCTCCACTGTTGTTATTGAAGACCCAGGCGCTTCCCGTCTTCTGCCCAAACTGGGAAGTGATGTCAATCGAGTAGCCCGTCAGTTTCTCGTATCCGGCAATGAGCCACTGATAACCAACATACAAGCGGACGATCAGCCAGAGCCAGGCCATGCGCGTATCGGCGAAGAAGAAGCGCGCAATCGGTGGCTCCGGTACCTGCGTTGCGGATTTGGGCGAAATCGCCTTGAAGATGCTGCTCATAAACATGCTCCTCTGTGAATAACCAATCTACGATTCCCCTGCTCTGTTGTCCTGCGGAAGGAGGGATGTGTCCTGCTGGACCTTCCGCCCTCACCCCTCGTTCCTTCGCTGTAAGCATAGGGCAAAACGGTAACAGTCATTGTTACCGCTGGTTACAAAAGAGCAATGAATGAGCAATTCCTGAAGAATGTGCAGTAACCTCTTTAGCGCCTCTTTTCAATTATGTGCTGTCAGGTTTGACCACATGTTACCAGCCAAGCGCCAGCCCATCGGCGCGTGGATCGGCACCGCCAGCCAGTACGCCATGCTCGCGGTCAATCACAATGGCCTGAGCGTGGCCCATCGCTGAGGACCAGCTTTCTTCGACCTCGATGCGATGCCCTTTAGCTGCGAGTGCTGCCCGCGTTTCCGGCGCGATGCGGTCTTCGATAGCGACTGACTCGGCAACGCCTCCTTCTTCTCCGGTAAAGAAGCCGCTGCGCCAACGCGGCGCGCTGATCGCCGCCTGGGGATTCATCCCAAAATCCACCATGTTAGAAAGCATCTGTACATGAATCTGCGGCTGCGCGTCCCCGCCCATCGTACCAAAGACGATGGCCGGCTGATCGTTCTTGAACGCCATCGCGGGAGTCAGCGTGTGCATGGTGCGCTTGCCAGGCTGGAGATAATTAGCATGCGAGGGGTCCAGTGAGAAATAGGAGCCGCGATTCTGCAAGAGAATCCCCGTATCGCCTGCCACCACACCGCAGCCAAAGCCAAAGAACAGGCTCTGAATCAGCGAGACGGCGTTGCCTTCGCCATCGACGGCGCAAAGATAAATCGTATCGCCTTCCAGTTCGCTGCCTGGGTGTACCTCAATCGCGGCGCGCTCCGGGTCAATGCGCGCTCGCTGCCGCGCGGCATACTCTTTGGAGAGCAGCCGCTCCAGCGGAATATCCACAAAATCAGGATCGCTGATGTAGCGGTCGCGGTCGGCAAAGGCCAGCTTTTTCGCTTCAATCAGCCGGTGTAAATACTCCGGCGTCTGGTGGCCCAGCGCCGCCAGATCATAACCCTCCAAAATATTCAGCATCTCCAGCGCGGCAAGACCCTGGCTGTTGGGCGGAAATTCATAGACGCGGTAGCCGCGATAGCTGGTGCTGATGGGCGTCACCCAGTTGGAGCGATGAGCCGCCAGATCGGTTTCTGCCAGGAAGCCGCCATTGGCCTGGGAAAAAGCTGCGATAGCGCGGCCTACCTCGCCGGTATAGAAGACATCGCGCCCGCCCTCGGCAATAGCGCGCAGCGAACGTGCCAGGTTGGCCTGGCGGAAGCGCTCGCCGCCTTGCGGAATGCGCCCGCCCGGCGCAAAGATCGCTGCCGTCGTGGGAAACTGATCGAGCAGGCTGCGGTTTGACTCGATGGCCTGAGTGAATTTCGCGCTGATGGGAAAGCCTTCTTCAGCGTATTCAATCGCTGGTTGAAAAACCTCAGCCCAATCGAGCTTGCCGTGTTTGGAGAGAAGCTCGTGCCAGCCATCAACAGCCCCCGGCACGGTGACAGCGAGCAGGCCATAGCGCGGCACAGCCTTCAGCCCTCGTTCTGCAAAAGCGGCGGGCGTCATGGCCTGGGGGGCGCGCCCGCTGGCGTTCAGCGCCCGCAGTTCCTGGGCGTGGGCATCCCAAAAGAGCGCAAAGAGATCACCGCCCACCGAACACCAGCGGTGATAGACGACGGTAAGGGCCAGGTTAGCGGCGACGGCGGCGTCAACAGCGTTGCCGCCTTTCAAGAGCATGCGCACGCCCGCCTGAGTAGCGAGATAGTGAGGGGTGGCGACCATGCCGTGCGTGGCGTAGGTGGGAAGAATTGGATACGCGCTCATCTTGTACTCCATTGTGATGTGATTGTTAAGAAGGCTTTTTGTGTAGCCATCGCGCTCACATGAGCGGAGATGGCTGATGCTGCTCGCAAGCGCAGTATAGCATACCAGGCGTTCTGACCGACATCACCTCCGGCCTCTGGCGTGCTATACTCCTAAAGAGAAGCCATGCCGTTCTTAAAATAGAGCATCTCTAGCATCGCGTGTTTTTCACTTTCTGGTTTCGACGTTCTCTTCCATCTACTCACACATAGAGCTGTTCAGGAGTTACATCTATGTCCTCCTCAAATTCTTCACCCACCCCCTCATCTGGCCCCCAATCACTTGCGTTTGATCGCGCCGCGCCGCTCTATGACGCCACGCGCGGCTATCCTCCCGATGTGGCCGAGCAAATTGGCGCGGCTATCATCGAAGCAGCCAACGCGCAGCCCGCCACGCGCTTTCTGGAGGTGGGCGTCGGCACCGGGCGTATCGCCTTGCCCATCGCGTTGCGCGGTTACGACTATACCGGCGTGGACATCTCCGAGCCGATGCTTGACCGGCTGCGCGCGAAGGCGGCAGAGCTGCAACCGGCTGCACCCGATGCCGCCGCGCCGCCCCTTCGCCTGCATCTGATCATGGCTGATATGACCGCGCTGCCATTTCCCGATGCCTCATTTGATGTCGTCGTGGCCGTCCATGTCTTTCATCTGGTCCATCCCTGGAGGCAGGCTGTTGCAGAAGTGCTGCGCGTGCTGCGACCTGGCGGAGCTTTCCTGCACTGTTGGGATGAAAGCCTTGATTCAGATGCCCATGCAATGCAGGAACGCTGGATGCAGATTGTACGCGAACTGGGCAGCGAAGTAAGTATAGTAGGTGCAGAGCGTCGCTCGATGGTGACAGACTATGTGCGCCAGCGCGGCCTGACGGTTGAGATGCTGCGGACTGCCATCTGGCAGGTCCAGGAGAGAAGTCCGCGCGATGCCTTTGAATATATCGCGCAGCGTATCTGGTCGCGTACCTGGCTCGTGCCCGATGAGGTCTTTACGGCTTCCATTCAGCGCCTGGAAAACTGGGCTATCAATCACTACGGCCCAGCGTACACGATGCCCCGCCCGCAGCATCTTCAGTTCATCATCAGCCGCGCCCGGTGGTAACAATCCTTACAGGCGCACGCGCCTGCCCTCTTCGGAGGCGCGCTGGGCGGCGTCCAGCACGCGCTGCACTGCCAATCCATCAGCAAATGTCGGCAGCAGGCTTCCATCTGGCGGGTGCCCGGCGTGAATAGCTCTTGCCAGTTCATCTAAAAGCGCCAGGATCATGCCCTGCTGTCCTGGTTTTCCCTGCGCTGGCGCGGCATAGTGCTCAGGCACCTCTAGCTTGCTCAGCGTTTGCGCGCCCGCCTGCGCGCCCCAAAGTTCTCCGGCAAAGCCCTTCAGCACCAGCGTCCCCTGGCTGCCATACAGTTCGATGCGGCTCTCGCCAGCGCGTGCCACGCCTGATGCCGTCACAACACCCAGCGCGCCGCTGGCAAAGCCCAGCGTCACAACCGCATTATCATCCGCATCTACCGGCTGCATCTGCCCAAGCTGCGGAGCGAAGCGCTCGCGCACCGCGATATTCAGCCGGGCATCAACATCGCTGATCTCGCCGCACCAGAGCCGCAGCGCGTCAATATAATGCGAGCCAAAACCTGCCAGCATGCCGCCGCCCGCTTTGTGCTGCGAAAGCCATTTATAAGGGAATCCACGCGGATCAACCAGCATGCCGATCAGCACATCAGCGCGCGCCAGATAGACCTGACCAAGATAGCCTTCTCGAATCAGGTCCGTCGCGTAGTGGCGCGCCGCCTGGAAACGAAGCTCAAAATCAACCACGCCAATTTTGCCCGCGCGATCAGCCGCCGCTGTCAAAGTCTCGGCCTCGTGCAGATTGCGCGTAAAAGCAATCTCGACCAGCGCGTGTTTCCCATGCTTGAGCGCGGCCATCGTCATAGGCAGATGCTGCTGCGGCGCGCTGGCAACGCTCACCAGATCAATATCATCGCGCGTCACCAGATGTTCGTAGCCCGCAATCGCGTGAGGAATCCCAAACTTCTGCGCCGCTTCCTGCGCGCGCTCCTGGTGGCTGGCCGCAATTGCCACCACCTCGTAAGCCGGATGTGCCTGAAACGCCGGAATATGCGTACTCCCGAAGCCAACGCCAATAATGCCCACGCGGATTTTTGCTGCCATTGCTCGCCCCCTTTTGCCCTTATCTTGGTGCGAGATGATTTGCTTTTTAGAGGCATTGTACCATCAGCATCTCCTGGCGGCAGATGTATGGCGCTTGCCTCTCTTGCGAGAATAGCGGATAATAGGGAGAGAGGCCACGACAGAAATGAGGGATACTATGACGGAAGCACTGAAAGAGGTCGTCGAACAGATTCAATACCTGGCTGGACAGCTTGGCCCAGAAGAGCAGGATGTGGTTGCTCAGGCGCTTCTGGAACGGCTCAAAGAGCTTGAAGAGGAGCGCGAGTGGGACGCGCTGGTGAGTACACCAAAATCCCAAGCATTTCTTGAGAAGCTCTCGGCTGAGATCGACAGAAAAATCGCTGCTGGCGAGTTTGAAGAAGGTGGCTGGGAATTGTAGTGTTCAAGTCGAGGCGTAGCAAAGAATTTCGGCGCCTTTTAGCAGCATTGCCTGCTGATGCCCAGCGGCAAGCCTACGAGGCTTATCAGCTTTTCAAAGAAAACCCACGACACGGCAGCTTGCAATTTAAGCGCATCGGCTCTAAAAAATCCTCCATGTATTCAGCCCGTATAGGCGACCACTATCGGGCAATCGGCAAATTGGTTGGTGATACCGTGTATTGGGACTGGATAGGCACTCACGAGGAGTACAACAGGCTGATTTAAAACTTCTAACTACTGGACTATTGAAACAAGGTGAACGCAATGATCGACCTGCTGAAGCGGGCCGTTGAGCAGGCGGCTCAATTCCCTGAAGACAAGCAGCCGCGAGGCGAGGAATGAACTCGCATGCTGACGAAGATTTCTGGAAGCTGTTTTACAAGCTTCCTCGCGGGCCAGATATGAATAATCGTTTGGTATTAGCTCGCCGAGGCACCTATAGTCCAGCAGCAGACTCGACATCCGCTGCTGGCTTCCTATATATAGCTCGCGTTTATGACGCGCTTGCCGTCGCCGTGCCCTGCTTCTCCAATGCCTCGGCCAGAATCTCGGCCATATCCATCACCTTGAAGCGCTCTTCCGCCTCGACGCCCTTAATCCCGTCTTCAAACATCGTGATGCAGAAGGGACAGGCGGCGGCCAGCGTATCGGCGCCCGTCTCCAGCGCCTCGTTGATGCGCGTCTGATTGATGCGCTTGCCGATCTTCTCCTCCATCCAGACACGCCCGCCGCCGCCGCCGCAGCAGAAGCTCTTGTTGCGATTGCGGCGCATCTCCGTGACGCCGCTGCTGTTAATCACGTTCAGCACCTTGCGCGGCTCATCATACACATCGTTCCAGCGCCCCAGGAAGCACGGATCGTGATACGTCAGCTTGCGCGTATCAAAGCCCTCTGGCAGCTTCAGCCGCCCATCGGCAATCAGCCGCTCGATGAAGACCGAGTGATGCACCACCTCATAATTGCCGCCAAGCTGCGGGTACTCGTTCTTGATCGTATTAAAGCAGTGCGGGCAGGCGGTGATAATGGTGCGGAACTTGGGCTGCCCATTGCTGGCAGCCGCGCCATTGCTGGCGGCAGCGCCGCTGCCAGCCGTGCCGTTGGCCTTTCCATTGGCCTTGTCAGCCTCGAAAGCTGCCAGGCGTGTATTGAATCCGTAGCTGTTGAGCGTCTCGACATTTTGCTGGGCGAGCATTTGCCAGAGATACTCATTGCCGATGCGCCGCGCCGGATCGCCAGTGCAGTTCTCTTCCTGCGCCAGAATACCAAACTTGACATTGGCCGCCTTCAGCACCTTTGCCAGCGCGGTAGCAACCTTCTTGTTGCGTTGATCGAACGAAGCCATGCAGCCAACCCAGTACAGCACCTCCACGTCCGGGTCTTCCGCCAGCGTCGGAATGCCCAGCGCGGCAGCCCAATCCCCGCGCGTATCGTTGCGCATCTCCCAGGGGTTCTGGTTGCGCTCCAGATTGTTGAAGAGCGAGGTGACTTCGGTGGGGAAGCTGCTCTCCTCCATCACGAGATAGCGGCGCATATCATCAATTTTGACGACATGTTCGATATTGACCGGGCAAACCTCCACGCAGGCGCCGCAGTTGGTACAGGCCCACAGCGACTCTTCTTTAATCACGCCGCCAACCATCGGCTCCTGCTCCGGTTTCACCTCCTCGCCAACCATCCCCAGCTTCAGCCCGCCCAGCAGCGGGACGCTTTGGGGAATGAGCGGCACCTTATCGGTGTGCATCATCACCTCGCGCACGCCAGTGATGATCTCTTTCGGCCAGAGCGGCTTATCGGTTGCCAGCGCCGGGCAGACCGCGTTGCAGCGCCCGCATTCGGTACAGGCATAGCCGTCCAGAAGCTGCTTCCAGGTAAACTGCTCAAAAGACTTGACACCGTAATCCTCGCGCTCCTCGATATTAGGGATGATGGGCAGCGCCGCTTTGGGTCCATAGTTCTTGAAGAAGACGTTGAACGGTGTCGCCATCAGGTGCAGATGCTTGGAGACGGGCAGATAGCAGAGGAAGAAGAAGACGGTGAGAACGTGAGTCCAGTAGAAGACGTGCGCCAGTGCCTGCGCCGCACCAACGCTCAGCCCTGCCGTCGCGCCGCTGAACCAGGCGCCAAAGAGCGACCATTCGTGTGGGTCGGTGGCGCGATAGAGAAAGATGTCATAGGCAGCTACCGAGATCAGAATCAGGGTAATCAGCCCCAAGATAATGGCGCCGTCTTTCCAGCTATGCAGATTGCTCTCAAGCTGCTTGGGCCGAACAATGAAGCGCCGAATCGAGAAGACGATAATCGCAATAAAGACCAGCAGCGTGAAGGTATCCACAAAAGCGTTAAAGATAGGATTGCCGCCCAGCAGTGGGATCGCGCCATTAAATGCCCCGAACCAGAGGTTCAGCGTGCCCAGCGAGATGACAATAAAGCCCCAGAAGGTGAAGAAATGCGCCAGCCCAGGGATAGGGTCACGCAAGACGCCGCGCTGGCCCAATACCATTGAGATAAAATGCACGATACGCTTATCCAGGTGATCGAAGCGATTCTCTGGTCGCCCCAGCAGCATCAGCGCCACCAGGCGGCGCACCTCCAGCCCGAAGATGACAAATGATGCCAGCATGATAATTGCAAAAATGATCGTTCCGGCCAGGCCGCCGGCGGGAGAGAAGCTCATACAGGTCTCCTTTGTACCAGGCGCTCGACGCTATGATGATGCGATGCAAGAGACCTCTCAATATGTGAGGCCCTTGCTCGCAGAGAAAATGCCAGAGACGTTGCCCATCGCGCGGCTTGCGATGATTGCTGGGGGAAAGCCGGAGACGCGCGAGGCAAACGCCATTGTTGCCTCTCAAGTTCAATCTCATTCTAGCGCGGGCCAGAAATGGTGTCAATGTTGCTGGCTGACATTCTTTACCATCTCGTTGCCGCGCACCAGAGCAGTCAAGACGCCAAGCGCTGCCAGAGCAGCGCAGGCCAGCATGGCGGCACGAAAGCTGCTGACAAACGTGTCTTGCAGCATGCCAACTGTGGCCGGGAGAAGTGTGTGCTGCCCTGTCGCCAGGATTGTTCCTGCCGCCGCGCCGCCAAGGCTGGCAAAGATCGCGCCTGCCAGCGCCACGCTCAGGCTTTGCCCGATCACACGCCCGGTTGCCAGAATGCCAGAGGCCGCGCCCTGCTGGTTGGCTGGCGCGGCGCTCATAATTGCCCTGGTGTTGGGCGCCTGGAAGATGCCCTGACCCAACCCGGTTATCATCAGGCGCCAGGTGATACCCCAGATCGAGGTAGACAGATCAAGCTGGCTGAGCAGAGCCAGCCCGATACACGCGATGGCTAGCCCGATGGGTGAAAGCCAGCGTGACCCAATGCGATCTGCCAGCGAGCCGCTGATCGGAGCCACAACCGCGAGTACCAGCGACAACGGCGTCAGGAGCAGCCCGGCCTCCAGAACGCTCAACCCTCGCAGTTCCTCAAAGTAGAACGGTAAGAGAAAGCCAACCGCAAAGAGCGCCAGCATACACAGCATAAAGCTCACATTGGCCGACGCAAAGACGCGATTTCTGAGCAGGCGCAGGTCCAGAATGGGGTCTTTGACATGCTGCTCCACGACGATAGCGGCCACCAACGCCACGATCCCGACGATCACTGATGCGAACAGGCGCAGTGAGAGCCAGCCCCATTCCTGCCCGAAGGAAAGCCCCAGCGTCAGCGAGGCCAGACCAATTGCCAGCAGGACAGCGCCTGCCGGATCAAACTGCCCCTGCCCGCGATGCAGCGGCTCCTTGAGGACAAACAGCGCGACCATCACCAGGATGATGCCAATGGGGACATTAATATAGAAAATCCAGCGCCAGGTCAGATACTCCGTGATGACGCCGCCCAATGTCGGGCCTACACTGACGCCAAGGGCGACCACAATCGCATTGAAGCCAAGCGCGCGCCCCCGTTCATTGGCCGGGAAGGCATGGGTCAGCATAGCAATATTGACGGAGAAGAGCAGCGCGCCGCCCAGCCCCTGAAAGCAGCGAGCAGCAATCAGGATGCTCAGCGAAGGCGCGGCGCCGCTGAAGGTTGAGCCAAGCGTGAAGATGATAATGCCCCCGATAAAGATCGGCTTGCGCCCGATCATATCGGCCAGCCGCCCGGCGGTAAGCAGCACCCCCGCGATCACGACCAGATACCCGATGATAATCCACTCGACAGCCCCGTTGAGCGGCACGCCAAAGGCACGCGCAATCGATGGCAGACTGATGTTCACGATAGAACTATCCAGCGTCGTCATAAAGGCACCCGGCGCCGCCAGCGCAAAGACCGCCCATTTACTCGCGCGCTCCTGGAACGGATCGGGCGCTGGCGGCACCTTGGGAGTCTGCACCACATGCGCGCCGAGCGAGGCGCAGGTGACGCCACCTTTTGTCGGCTTTGTCATGGTTGGCACAGGTGCCCCTGGTTCATTGTCCTGGGGAGAGTGCTGCTGCACCGCTTGCCTCGCTGGTTCCAGGCCAGGTGCATGCTACCTGCTGATAACGAACTGTTCAGAGCAGCGTTTTCAAGCGCTCGATGGTGACATTGCGGCCCGTAAGAACAGCAGCCACAGTTTTGCCGCTGATGCCAGTGATGTGCTGATTGAGCAATGCAGCCAGGACAACGGCCCCGGCGCCTTCGACGATCAGGTGCTGCTGCCCGATGTACCAGGCCATCGCCTGGGCGATTTCCTGCTCCTCCACCAATATGATCTCATCGACATACCGCCGGGCAATCTCATACATTGGGGAGCCAGGCTCGATATTGCCTGCCAGCCCATCGGCCAGCGACTCCAGCACTGGCACGGTGACGAGATGCCCGGCCTCGAAAGCCGCGTACATCTGGGGCGAAGCCGTTGATTGCACGCCGATAACTCGTATCTTCGGGTTGACCGTTTTGGCCCATAGCCCCATACCTGCTGCGATCCCGCCGCCGCCGACAGGCACAAGCATGACCTCACTATCCGGCTGGTCTTCCAGGATTTCCAGCGCAATCGTCCCTTGCCCGGCCATCGTCTGCGGATCGTTATAGGCCGAGACAAAGCGCCGATGGCTGCTGCGTGCCAGATCAATTGCCAGCGCCTCCGCTTCATCATAATCTGCTCCTTCGATAAGCAGTTCGACCCATTCGGACGGATAGCGGCGCAGCGCGGCGATCTTGGCGGGCGAGCCGCTTTTGGGCACAATCAACGTCGCCCGCACGCCCAGCGTGCTGGCTGCCTCTGCCACACCCAGCGCGTGATTGCCTGCCGAAGCAGCAACGACGCCTGCCGTGCGCTCCTGTTCATCAAGGGTAAGCAGCCGATTAAACGCGCCGCGAATCTTGAAGCTGCCGGTGCGCTGGAGGTTCTCCAGCTTGAGATGTACCCTGGCCCCGCTTGCTTCTGAAAGCGCCGCTGAAGGCTCCAGCGGCGTATGCAGCGCGCGCCCCTTCAGGCGTTGCGCCGCTGCCAGGATCGCTGCCGGGGTCAATTCATCTTCGTAGGCCATAAAGGCTCCTCAAATTATTCGCTGTCTTGCTTAATGCCTGAAATGCCGCTGGCCGGTCACGAGCATGGCAATAGCATAGCGATTCGCCATGCGAATCGCCTCGTCATCGCGGATCGAGCCGCCCGGCTGAATAATCGCCGTCACCCCGGCTTTGGCCGCCGCCTCTACGCCGTCGGGGAACGGGAAATAGGCATCAGAGGCCAGCACACTGCCGCGCGCACGGTCTCCCGCTTTTTCGACGGCGATTTGCACGCTGTAGACGCGGTTCGTCTGCCCGGCGCCAACGCCAATGACCATCAGCTTCTTTGCCAGCACGATGGCGTTAGATTTGACATGCTTTACCGCCTTCCAGGCGAAGAGCAGGTCCGTCACCTCTTCCAGCGTTGGCTCGCGTTCCGTCACTACCTTGCAGTGCAAATCCTGCTCGGTCAGTAGATCAGGCGTTTGGATGAGCAGACCACCGCTCACCCGGCGGACATCAAGCTGCCAGGGAGCAAAAGAGTTGCGCGTGGCTGGTGGGCCGATCACTGCGTTGGTGGAAAGCAGCCGCAGATTTTTTTTCTTGCTCAGCGTCGCCAGCGCCTCCGGCTCGTAACCTGGCGCGATAATGGCCTCATAGAAAATGGGCGCCAGTTCAGTAGCTGTCGCGGCGTCAACCACGCGATTGAAGCCAATGATGCCGCCATAGGCTGAGACGGGATCGCCCTGGTGGGCGCGCTTATAGGCTTCGACCAGCCGCTCTTTATCGCACGCCAGGCCGCACGGATTCGTGTGCTTGATAATGACCGCTGCTGGCGCGGTAAAGCTGGCGACAGCATGCAGCGCGGCGTCCAGGTCAAGAATGTTATTAAACGAGAGTTCCTTGCCTTGAAGCACTGTCGCGTCGGCAACGGTTGGCATCTGCTGCGGCGTCTCTGGAACCTGATGATTCGCTCTCTTTCCCAAATCTGGCGGCGCGCTGGTAAGGGATGGCCCTGCCCTTTTCCAGCGATAAAACGCGCCTTCCTGATGCGGATTCTCCCCGTAGCGCAGTGGCTGAATCTTCTCCATCGCAATCGTCATTTCATCTGGGAAAAGATTGCTATCAAGCTGCCGCAGGTAGGTGGCAATATGCGTATCATAGGACGCCGTATGCTGGAAGGCATAGGCGGCCAGCCGTCGGCGCGTTTCCAGATGTACGGCCCCATGTTCTTGCAACTCGCGCAAAACTGTCTCATAGTCATCTGGGCGTGCCACCACCACCACATGTAAGAAATTCTTGGCTGCCGCGCGCAGCAGCGTCACACCACCGATATCGACCTGCTCTAACGCTTCCTCCAGACTGGTGCCGGGTTGAGCCACTGTCTCAGTAAAAGGATACAGGTTGCAGGCTACCAGATCGATGGGGCTGATGCCATGCGCGGCAAGCTCCTCCATATGCGCTGGCTCGTCACGTTTGGCGAGGATACCTCCATGAATAGCCGGATGGAGCGTTTTGACGCGCCCGCCTAGAATCTCAGGGAAGCCCGTCAGGTCAGAAACCTGCATGACAGGCACCCCAGCAGCAGTGAGCGCCGCTGCGGTGCGCCCGGTGGCGATCAATTCAACGCCCAGGGCACGCAGCCCCTGAGCAAAGCTGACCAGCCCCTCCTTATTTTCAACACTCAGCAATGCACGCATAGGCGCGGCGCTCCTTTCTCTACTGAATCACTGCTCGCTGCCCAGAGTGCTGGTCGGGAAACTGGCGAGGATGCGCCGGTCCGCGGACTGGCGCCACAAGGAGCCAACCTCCTGATCGGGCGCGAAACACAATGTCGGATGCTTATACAGTCTGCTGCTAAGCTGATTGCGCAATGGGTGCCAGACGCTGCGCCAGGCGCTGTGCCCGGTGCTGCCCGATGTAGCGCGCTGCTGCTGACGTGAGTTCCGGCACAATTCGGGCCGTGAATGCCGGCGGGGCCGCGTGAAATGTTGCCAGCGTAGCCGGTGCCAGACCCGCCTGTGTGAAGATGGCCTCCGCTAATGGTTCAGCCAGTTCTCCCAGGTCTTTGCTCATCGCCAGCACCAGTTCCTCGAAATAGCGCTCCGCTTCTGTTGGCGGGCGCCGCTGCACCAGCCCCAACGCCAGCAGCTTGGTCGCAATGATCCGCGCCTGAAAGCCTGATAGCCCACAGCGCCTGGCTATCGTTGCCAGCGTATCGCGCCCATTCGCCGCCTGTAAAAAGTGCCATTGCAGCTCAGTCAGCCGGATTTGTTGCACCTGTGGTGGAGGCGTGGGTGGGCAGAAAAGAATAATTTGCAGGGTGGGGACATGTTCCAATATGCTGGTCCATTCATCAATGCGGCGCACACCCTCCATGAGCAGGCTCTCATTCGTCTGGGTAATCGTCCGGCTTGCCGGACGTTCGCCCTCACGAAACTGGAAAGTGCCTGCCCGCCAGAGAAAAAGACTGAACAGCGCATCCTCGCCGCGCAGCGTACTCAGTTGTGCATCTACCACCTGGCCGTCTAGAAAATAGATATACCCGGTGGGAGCTGCCGGGTTCTCTGGCGCGGATGGTTGGTAGCCAATCGGCGTCAACTTCAACACACCCGTTTTCCGGCTCATTTCAAAAAGCTGGATCATTTCGGTAAGATGGAAATCTTGCAGCAATCCTTCCACGCCTTAGTATCCTTCGCTCCCTTGCAGCAGCCTTTGCTTTTGCCACTGGTCTCCTGGGTTCTCTAAAGATCATAAGACTGGCGGCTAGAGACCCATTCCCTAGAAAAAGGGATGGAGTAGTTCACTAGAGATGAGCCATCACGCTTTTGCTAATGGTCCGCAGCGTTGGAAATACGCCTGTCCCTTGAATTGCCACCGCTTCAAAGGCCGGAACACGTCGCCGGTTCAGATAACGATCCAGGGTCGCCACCGGCAGGGCACCGGCCACATCGCGCTTGTTCCATTGAATCACAAATGGGAAGTTGCCCAAATCCTTGCCCAGATAGCGCATGTTGGTCTCAAGCTCAATAATGCTTTGAAAGTTCTCCTCCAGACGATCACGCTGTGAATCCACCACGAAGACGATCCCATCGGCCCCGTTTAAGACGGCCACCCGCGTGCGTTCATACAGCACCTGGCCTGGTACCGTGTAGAGATGAAAGCGCGTGCGAAAGCCATGCACGGTTCCCAGGTCCAGCGGCAAAAAATCAAAGAACAGGGTACGCTCGGTTTCGGTCGCAATAGAGATCAGTTCCCCCTTCGTATTCTGGGGAATCTGGCGATGAACATATTGCAGATTGGTGGTTTTGCCACAATAACCAACGCCGTAATAGACAATCTTACAATGAATTTCGCGTGCGGCGACATTGATGAGTGCCATGCACACACACTCCTACACCAGACTCCGCTCCATTCCAACAGGAAGAGCGGAACAGCCCAACCTCTCTCGCCAACTGAGAAGAAATGCGCGCTCACGCTCTCATTGCTGGAATAAGGCCGGGATAGAGCAACTGGCCCTCAAGAGAGGCCAACGGAAGCGATGCTGGCAGCCCTATTCGCGGAAGAGCAGGTCAATGGTATCTTCAACCGATGTGCGGAACTGGACATTCACGACTTTCTCACGAACACGACTCGTATCCGTGCGCACACGTTCCAGAACCCGCAGCAGTTCATCGCTGGCCTTTTTTGCTAACACCTTCACCAACCCGATATGCGTCAGCTTGTCAAAGACTGTCACCAGCAGCCACTGATCGGCGATCAGATTGGTGTAGATGCTCTCATGCACCCCTTGTTGGAAAATCGCCTTGAAGTCACTTTCGCCCAGAAGTTCTGCCACATGGCGCGAGGACGAGAACGCCCCTGCCAACAATGCGCCGAGCGCGGTCGCGTCGCGTTGCAGATTGCCCTGGCCCTGGGTAGCGATCACCTGCCCGCTTTTATCGAGTAACATGACGTAGCTGGCGCTGGTGTCCTGCATGAGCTTGACAAGCATGCCGGAAATCACCACCAACTCTTTATCCGAGATAACCAGATTGGAGAGTTGTTCCATAATACGTTCGCGGCAGAGACGCCTCTCTTTCAGGGGACTGAGAGGAAGCCGCGCCCTCCTTCCGTTGCCCGATCCCCTTGCGGGGGCCAGTTTTTAGATAGGAACCGGCAAACCTGACCGCGCTTGCCCCCGTTCTTCCTGGAGGTGCGCGGGTAAAAAGTGGCCTCGCGCAGCGACGCGGTGCAGCCGTTTATCCGTTGGGTCACGCACATTATAGCAGAAGAGAGGAGCGCAGAAAAGTTTTTCGTGCAAATTGCGAAAGAAATCCAGGGCGAAATAGCCTGATAGTCCTATTGGCTAGGAAAGCCCACCCCCAGCAGATAACAGAAGGGCTATCCCCACTTTGGCAGATAGCCCTTCTCTACGTGAGACGCCCAGGCGAATGGCGCCCACTCTTGGCGACGCTACAGGTGCTGACAGCGCAGGGAGATGATGCCCGGCGCGAAGTGATTGGCTTTCTGCAAATACTCCTGCTCGTTTGCCTCAATCATCAATTTGTGCATCACTACCACGTCGGCATCTGGCAGCGGCTCCGTCGGCTGGAGGCATAACTCCATGATCGCACAGCCGCGCTCGTACACTTTCACCAGTCCCCCAGCCCCCGGAATGCGATAGATGCGATGTTCAATAGAGGGGCTGTTCACCTCGAGATAGCCGAATTTGATCAACTGCTGGTACTGTGCCTCGGTAAGCATCTCGCGCAGAAGCGCCCTGGCGCGGCTTTCAGCCGATAGATGCTCGCTCACCGAATCGCGCCAGCGCCCCACGCTGCTGTCCGAAGACTGCGAGAGGTAGTAGATGGCGATCAGCAAGAACAGGAGCCAGATGCCCAGAAGCAGGCTAAGCGACTCCCACATGGAGATCAGCCTCCTACCACACGCGGGACTATCACGATTTGCTCGGCAGCCTGATCAAATTGCTCGATCCGCTGGCTGGGCTTGCCTGTTTCGACCTTAAAGGCCGTCGCCCCTCGTGCGCGCTCTTCATGAAAGATACGCTCTGCCTCTCGAATGGCGGCAAGGGCCTCTGGATCACCTACTTCAACTTTCTGGAGATCCCACGTCACTCGATCATCACCACGCCGGGACATCACACGGAGCATACCCATAACCAAGTCCTGCCTTTCAAATGGTGTTCAAACACGCTGATCCCTGCATTCGGCACTGTAACCCGGCCCACCGTTTCAGGGGTGTGGCTCTCGGCAAACCCGTGACCAGATGCCTCTGTGTCCAGCTATGCTGCGGAGGAGAACTCGCCAATCTCCTACTGCTTCGTCGCCCGCTGTCAGACGTACTTAGCAATAAGTGTGCCATGCAGGTTGTTTGTGAACGTCTCTCCTGTGCTTGATTCTTTCCTCCTGATGGCATCAATGGCCCTATAAGACAATCTTCTCACCAGAACACTTCTGCATAGAACATGCCCGCACCCCCGTTCCCTCCCGGTAGCCTTCTCGTCTGCAACGGATAAAGGCGCTTGCCCAATCTTACGATTGGATGGCTGTTCGGGTGTGGAAAATCATGCACGACGACTGGCGTAGCGGAATGATCGCGCTCCATCGTCCTGTAAAGTGTTCGGCAGGTTGACTAGAAGGACGCGCTACAAAGAGCAACGCTGAGGTATCTGTTACAAGGATAGCATCAATACGCCAATCAGTCAAGATTGCTGCGCGGCACGGCTGGGCGCAACCTGCGATGAAGCCTCTCTCTGCTCTGCTGGAGGAGCGCCCCCAGCACCGGGGGCGTCCCGCCTTCCCCCCGGCCTGGTAATCCTTGGCAGACTCAGCGGCAGCCTCACGGTGAAAATGCTTCCCTCCCCGGGAATGCTCTCAACCGCAATGCTCCCATGATGGCGCTCAACGATGGTCTTGACAATTGCCAGCCCCAGCCCCTGGCCTCCGCGTGACCCCTGCCCGCGCGCCACCTGATAGAATCGCTCGAAGATACGCGGCAGATGTTCGGGCGGGATGCCTCGTCCGCTGTCGCGTACTGAAATCTCAAGCTGGTTGCCGCGCACCTCGCCGGAAATCATCACCTGCCCGCCCTCCGGCGTGAATTTGACGGCGTTGGTCAGTAGATTGCGAACCACCTGCTTGAGCCGTCCCTCGTCGCCAGAAAACGGCGGTAGGTCTGGTGGCAGTCGCATGGATAATTTGACTTTTGCATCAAGGGCTTGCAGTTCTACTTCTTCCATCGCGCCCTTGATAATAGCTCCCAGATGCGCCTGCCCCAGATTCAGCCGGAACTGCCCCGCGTCGGCCCGCGAGATCAACAGCAGATCATCGACCAGCGAAGTCAGATGTTCGCTGCTCGACCTGGCCCGCCGGACAAACTCGTGCAGCCGTTCGTTTAACTCGCCCGCCACACCTTCCAGTGCCAGATCAAGATAACCGTTGATAGCGTTGAGCGGCGTGCGCAGTTCGTGCGTGACCATCGAAATAAAGTTAGCCTTCATGCGGTCCATCTCCCGCATGGGCGTCGTATCGCGGGCAATCACCAGCGCCTGATAGCCGCGATCAGCCAGCACTGGCGTAATGCTCAAAGCAACTTGCCGCTTTTGGCGCTGCATGTTGAGCGCTTTGGAAGGGCGATTTTCCCCAGGCGGCGTAAACTCAATTTCTGCAATCGGCACAACACGCCGATATTGCAGCGCCGCCAGCACCATACATCCTGCCCGGCAGAGCGTATGTCCTTCAGGGTGGTCGCAGTGCAGCACCTGTCGACAGAGCAGGTTTTCGCCCGGCGCATGGTGCTGGATGGTATAAAATGCCTGATTGGCATCAACAATGTGCTGATTCTGGTCGATCAAAGCAATCCCATCTGAACTCCCGGCGAAAATCGCCGCCAGCCGCTCCTGCTCCGCCTTCACGGCCTGATAGAGTCCCGCGTTTTCCAGCGCGGTAGCCACGATATTGCTCAGATTCAGCATCGCCCGCAGATCGCCCGAATCGAACGGATAGGGCCGTGCCAGCGTCACCACACCTCGCAGCCGCTCTTTCGAGAGCAGCGGCACGGAAAGCAGCGCCAGATCATCCCCCGCCAGAAAGGCTTCTGTCACCTGGCCGATGCCGCCGCGCTCCCCCGGCGCGTGCAGCAGCGGGCGACGCTTCTGCGCCACCCAGGCAGCAACCGATTGCGAATCGCTCAGCCGAATACGCATATCCGAAAGCCGCGCGCTGCGCAGCCCCATCCCAGCGACCACACGCAGCTCTTGCTCGGCCTCATCATAGCCAAAGATCACAGCGTCATCGCAGCGCACCAGGCGTCGAATCCCGGCAACAATAGCGCGGAAAATCTGGCGCGCATCCAGCGTACTGGTCATGGCGCGCGACACATCCAGCAGCGCCGCGAGTTGCCCCGTTTGCTGGAGCGCCTCAGCCATCTGGCGAACTTTCGAGATAGCGAAGACAGCTTGCTCAGCAAAGACCAGCAGCAGCTTCAGGCTCTGCGTGTTGAAGGCACCCGTTTCCGGGCTGGAGACAGTGATCGTCCCTAGCAATTGCTGCCCCGAAAGCAGCGGCGCGCACATCATGGAACCAATCGAGTAGGGGCCGAGCGCCTTGAAACGCGGGTCGGTGTTCACGTCATCAATGATGGCGGAGGTGAGATTTGCCGCCACCCACCCGGCGACGCCTTCGTTCAGACGGAAACGCGCGCGATGTTGTCCCCTGGGCGGCTGCTGTACTGAAGCGATAGTGACGAGGATACCGCTGCTTGGCTCCATCAGTGCCAGCGAGCAATTGCGCACCCCCAGCACAGCCGCAGCGTTGGTGACGATCCGATTGAGCGCTTCGGACAGGTCATCGGCAATGCTCTGACTGCCTCCAGTGCTGTGGGTAGGATGGGAGCGGGTAGGATCGTTACTTCTACCTATCTCCTGAATATTCCCTGCATCTGCCGCCTGTCCTGGAAGGCCCATGCCAGTTTCCCTTCTATCGGGCGCCAGTTTTGAGAACGTGTGCTTCTAAACCTGCGAGCTACCAGTACACAGGATAACATACCTGTCAAGGGCTTCTTCTCATAAGCAAGCTGAAGCCTTTTCCCTGGTGGCTCTTGCGCTGGCCTTCCGCTCTATGCTATACTCTCCTGGTGCGCGGGAGAAAATACCGCCGCTTGCAATGATCCTGCTGCGCTGGCACATTCCGTGCCAGGCGCCGTGCTGTGGATACTCTTGTTTGGGGGCCTGCTTGATGAAAAAGTATAAGCTGAAGACGCATAAAGGCACAGCCAAGCGGATTAAGTTCACCGGCTCTGGCCTGGCGCTGCGCGAGCACGCCGCTCGCACGAAGTATCGCCGCAAGAAGCGCGGCGAAATTGTACGCAGTTTAAAGCGCCAGACGCGCGTGGCTGATGGTGATGTGGGCAATATTCGCCGCCTCCTCCCCTATGGGTAGGCGCTGCCCCATCCTTTTGATCTGAAGAAGCGAGGCAATCCATGCCCAGAGTGAAACGGGGCGTTCCTGCCCATAAAAAGCACAAGAAGGTGCTTGAACTGACCGAAGGCCATCGTGGAGCAAAACGTTTGCTCTTCCGTCCGGCAAACGAATCCATGATGAAATCCCTGGCCTACGCCTTTCGAGACCGCCGCAACCGCAAGCGCGATCTGCGTCGGCTGTGGATCACCCGCATCAACGCTGCTGCGCGCCTGCATAATGTCAGCTACAGCAAACTGATCCAGGGGCTGAATGCGGCAAATATCAAAATTGATCGCAAGGTTCTGGCCGATCTGGCGGTGCGCGACGATGCCATCTTTGCTGAGATCGTCTCGCGCGCGTCGGCTGCCCTGGAGGCCAAAGCCTAGCGCTCGATCTGGCGATACCCCTGGCCTGATGCGATGATTACCAGCCCTTCCAATCCCAAAGTCGCGCTGCTCCGCTCGCTGCATACCCCCAAAGGGCGAGCCGGAGCGGGCGCCTTCCTGGTGGAAGGGCCACATGTCATTGGCGCAGCCATAGAAGCTGGAATTGCACCCTTTCTTCTGCTCTACGAGCCTGCCACGCTTGCCCGGACCGAAGAGGGGCGGACGCTGCTCGATGTGCTTACCCAGATCAGCGAGACCGGCCAGATGGAGGCGCTGGAAGTCAATATGCGAGCGCTGGCCCATGCCTGCGATACCCAGACGCCGCAGGGCATTGCGGGCGCGGTGGCCCTGGCCGATGTCGTCCCCGAACGACTTCGAGCGCGGCGTCGCGGTCGCTTTCGTCCGCTGGTGCTGGTGCTGGATGAAGTCGCCGATCCCGGCAATCTCGGCACTATCCTGCGCTCCGCGTTGGCCGCCGATGTGGATGAAGTGTTACTTACATCCGGCTCTGTTGACCCATATAGCCCCAAGGTGGTACGCGCCGCCAGCGGCGCGCATTTCCACCTGCCTATCGTGTCGCAGCAAAGCTGGGAGCAAATCGCTCAGCGCCTTTCCGGCGCGCCCAAAACTGCGCAGATTCTGCTGGCCGAGGCGCACGCCGCGCGCCCCTATTACGACGTTGATCTGACACAGCGCACGGCGCTGATTATCGGCAACGAAGCGCATGGACCATCCGCCCAGGCGCGCCGCCTGGCAACGGAGCGCGTCAGCATCCCGATGTGGAACGGCGTTGAGTCGCTCAACGCGGCGATTGCCGCCAGCATTTTGCTCTTCGAGGCTGCTCGCCAGCAGAGGGGCAAGCGAGCAAGTGAATAGACATCCAGGCGAATCTTATGGGGTAGGCGACGGTCCCTCTTCTTTTGCTGTGCAACGCAGGCTACCAAAGTATATAATACTTCAAAAGATTCAGCACCGTATTGGAGATGGGGATATGATGGAGCGCAAGAGCATATATTCTCAAAATGTTGAGCAGATGAGCCTGGATGCTGCCGCTGCCCCCACCGTTTTTAGTCAGTTTTCCCTCGATCACCGGCTGGTGGTAGTGCAAGCGGATGCTCTAGAGGCGTGCAGACAGTTGCCTGGCGAGACTTTTTCGCTGATAGTCACTTCTCCGCCCTACAACTTAGGCAAGAGTTATGAGCGGCAAGTGAAACTGCAAGAGTATCTGGAATGGCAGACAACGGTTATTCGGGAACTGGTGCGCTTGCTCAAGCCATCAGGAAGCATTTGCTGGCAGGTTGGCAATTATGTTGATGATGGCGAAGTCTTTCCCCTTGACACCTATTTCTATCCGGTCTTTAAGAAGCTGGGCCTCAAGCTGCGCAATCGCATTATCTGGCATTTCGATCATGGGCTGCATGCCTCACATCGCTTCTCCGGGCGCTATGAGACGCTGTTGTGGTTCACCAAGACGGATGACTATCTCTTCAACCTGGATGCTGTGCGTGTCCCGGCGAAATACCCTGGCAAACTCTATTATAAGGGCCAGAAGCGCGGGCAGCCGAGCGGGAATCCTTTAGGGAAAAATCCATCGGACTTTTGGGAATTTCTGGCCGATGAATGGGAGAGCGGCGTTTGGGAAATTCCTAACGTCAAGTCTAACCACCCTGAGAAAACGACACACCCCTGCCAGTTTCCGGTAGAACTGGTTGAACGCTGTGTCCTGGCGCTGACTGATGAGGATGATTGGGTGCTTGATCCTTTTGCGGGTGTTGGCTCCAGCCTGCTGGCTGCCACAAAAAACAATCGGCGGGCGGTTGGGATCGACCGCGATCCTGAATATTGCGCGCAGGCAAAGCAGCGCATCGCTGATTTTTACGCTGGCCGATTGAAGCCGCGCCCGATTGGCAAGCCTATCCACAAGCCTTCTGGTCGGGAGAAAGTCGCACAGATTCCCGTGCAGTGGCTTGAGCAAGAGGAATAGCCGATGATCGTTGCAGGGAAATTCTCCTTCAACGGGGGCGATGCCGCGATTCAAGCGAGATACCCACACCTGCTTCCTGAGATTGAAAAGGTTATCGCGGCGGTAAAAGCGGAAGATCATAAAACCAAAGAGAGCATAGAGAAGACGATGCTGGGCCGCATGCTCTATAGCCCCTCCTCATTAAATAGGGCCTTCAAGGAAGCATTCAATGCAATGGGCTGGTCTAGCCGCAAAGTGTGGTGTGAGTATCACACTGAATTCTACACTGAGGGCTATAAAGCCAGCGTTCTCAACAAAGGCGCTTTTCGAGAAATGGATTTTGTCAAAGAGACGCTGGGGGTTGAAGTGCAATTTGGCAAGTATGCGTTTATGGTCTACAACGTTTGCGCCAAGATGACCATTTTCAAGAACCTCGGCATTATCGATACGGGTATTGAGATCGTTCCGATTAAACAGTTCGCCGATCAGATGTCGACCGGCGTTTCCTACTTTGAGCAGATCGTCTGGGATTTGCTGGCGCGGGGCACAGCAGACATTGATATACCAGTCTTGATCCTGGGCATTGATGTGTAGGCTTGTAGTGAGGGAGAACTATGCACTTACGACTGGCCCTGGTTGGTTTTGGCAATGTTGGCCGGGCTTTTATCGGCCTGCTGAATGAGAAGGCGAATGCGCTATCTAGCCAATATGGCCTGACCTGCGCGATTACCGGCGTAGCGACCCGGCGCCGGGGCGGCTTTATTGCCACTGAAGGTGCGGCGCTCGACTTGAGTGAGGCCGGGCTTCCGACAGAAGGTATGCCAGGAGGCGCGGCCTTGCATGTGCCCGATACCCTGACCTTTATTCGCGCCTGCCCGGCGGATGTCATCATCGAAATCTCGACCCTCTCGCCGCTGAACGGAGAGCCTGCCATCCAGCACATCCGCGCGGCTCTGGAGGGCGGTCGCCACGTCATTACCGCCAATAAAGGGCCGATAGCTAATGCCTATCGTGAACTGCGCGACTTGGCCCGCGAGCGCAATCTGGCGCTGCGCTTTGAATCGACCGTGATGGATGGCACGCCTATCTTCAATCTGGCTGAGTTTTGCCTGCCAGCCAGCCAGATCAGCGGCTTTCGCGGCATTGTCAACTCCACTACCAACGTCGTGCTGACCGCGATGGAAAGCGGGCGCACACTGGAAGAGGGCATCGCCGAGGCGCAGCGTCTTGGCGTTGCTGAAGCCGACCCATCCAATGATCTGGATGGCTGGGATGCCTCGGCCAAAGCATCCGTCCTTGCCAACGTCTTGATGGATGCCAGCGTGACGCCCGCCCAGGTGTCACGGCTAGAGGTGGGGGCCGAAGCCATGCGCCGCCTCTCCGCCGCGCTGCCCGCCGGGCAGGTGCTGCGGCAGGTCGCCGAGGGGCGCCGCGCCGGGCAGGATGTGCAATGTACCGTGCGCCTGGAGATGCTGCCCGCCGATCACCCCTTTGCCCAGATTCGCGGCACCAAAAGTATCTTGAGTATGCAGACCGATACCATGAACGCCGTCACCATCATTGAAGACGAGAGCGGCCCGCGCCAGACGGCCTTTGGCCTGCTGAGCGATCTGATAGCGATTGCCCGGCTGCGCGGGCCACGCGGGTGATCTCATATCGCCCGCGTGATGCCTCTCCTCTCACTCAGGATAACGGCGTCAGCGCAAAGTAAGAGAACACAAATTCAGTATCAGGGCCAGTCACCAGCAACCCCACCACGCCGTTGCTGTAATCGCTGTCCATTACGCTGTTTGAGCTGGCTCCTAATGGAAGAACCTGTCCATTCACGGAAAATGTGTAGGTGTTCCCCTGAGCCATCAATTGTAGATCATTGACCTGATTAAGCCCTGCATGGATGTATGGAGTCCCATCGGTAAAGTGCTGGCTCGTGTCCTGGGAAGGATACTTCACGTATTGATAGCCACCATGCGAGTCGATGGTGAACGCATACCCCTGTGCCGTATTCCCATTTCCTGATTGATGGACAATCAGACCATACCCGGGAATGTCTGATCCACTGATCTGTTCCACCTTTATCTCCAGCGTGAAGTTCGCTGGGGCTGTGCCAAGGTGGAGCGGGATCACAAAATATGACAGGTTGTACTGGTTGCCCGGTGGGATGCGAATGTCGTAGGTTCCGCGGCCCAATTTCCAGTTCAGATTCGGGTCTCCGTTCGCGTTTTCCGTCGGCCAGCCCAGCGTGTTGACATTGAACATGTCAACGATAGGGCCACTCGTGGGCTGTGGGCGTTGCGTTGCTGTAGGCGCAGCGCCAGTGTTTTCTTTGTTCGTCTTCAAGAGCGCTGCGAGCGGGCTGCCAGGAATAAGCGCCAGCACCAGCGCAGCTACAAGAAGGAAAGAAATGCCTCCCACCAGACCCGGTACAAGCAGGCGGGGTCGCCTCTTCTGCACAGGCGGCTGCGGCGCCACAACTGCTGGTGGCTGCCCCGGCAGCGGCGTAGGCGCGGAATGAAAGCTGGGAGTGCGCGCCAATCCAGGTCCGCTCATGCCTGATGGGCCGCCTGACTGCGAAGGGCTATAGGGAGCAGGCGTGGTGGGCGCGGTAAATTGCTGCGGGTTCGTGGTGTACCCGCCTGGCGCTGGGGTGGGCTGAATCGTGGGCGCGCCGCTAATGCTCCAGCCAGACCGATTGATCGAAGCATCCGGGGCCAGCACCGTTGGCCCCAATTGAGCCAGCCTGGTGGGAGCTTCATCGTTCTGCATGACCGCCAGAACGGACTCCAATGCGCGGGCGAACGCTTCAGCCGATTGGAAACGCTCTTCGGGGCGCTTGGCAATGGCCTGGGCCACGACCTCCGCCAGCATCGGCGGGATCGCGGGATTAATAGCGCTGGCCGATTGGGGCGTCGTATACACGTGATGATAGAGCATGCCATGCTGATCGGTCGGTGGGAAGGGATGCTTGCCAACCAGCAGAAAATACAACACCATCCCCAGCGAGTACACATCGGCGCGCGCATCAATCGATGCCCCCAGCGCCTGCTCTGGCGCCATAAATTCGGGCGTGCCCAGGATGCTGCCCGCCACCGTCAGCGGATCGGCAGCGGCCCGCCGCGCCAGGTCCGAATCGGAGGGACCGGCGAGCAGCTTGGCGATGCCAAAATCTGAAAGCAGCAGGTGGTTGAGGTCTTTCTCATCCAGCAGCATGTTGGAGGGCTTGATGTCGCGGTGGATAATCCCCTGGCTGTGCGCGTGCTGAAGCGCCCGCGCCATTTGCGCCCCATAGCTGACGGCCAGCGCTGGACGCAGCGGTTGGCCGCGCTTGAGTTTGCTGCTGAGCGTCCCCCCGCCCACGTATTGCATCACCAGATAGCTCAGGTTTCTCGTCTCGCCAAAATCGTAAACCGTGACAATATTGGCATGCTGAAGCTGGGCAATCAACTGCGCTTCGCGCTTAAAGCGCTCCTGAAAGCCAGGGCGCTCTGCCGCCTCTGGCAAAATGATTTTGAGCGCCACATAGCGATTCAACTGCTGCTGCATGCCCTTATAGACACGAGCCATACCACCCTCACCGAGCCGTTCCAGCACCTGATATTGGCCCAGTGTCGAGCCTATTAACTCATCAGATTCCATCGCTCACCCCTTGCTTCTGGTGATCGTACCTTCATTCATTTTGCACAGTATATCTAGTCATGGTTGTTCGCGCAATGCACCACTTCACTTTTTGCCCCTGATGAACCAGAAAGGCTATCAGGCTTGCCGGAAGCAGTACCAGTCGTTATACTTGAGGCGGTCGATAATGAGCAAAGCGAATACAAAGCAAACTGGTGAGGCAGCTATGTTGCTTGATATTCTTATTGTACTGGTGATCTTTGCAGGTGTGGGCTTTGGCTTCTGGAAAGGGTTGCTCAACCAGGCAGTGGCCTTGCTGGGCATCTATCTGGGCGCTCTGCTGGGGCGTTTTATCTATGAACCGATTGGCCGCAGCCTATCTGCTGCGACGAGCTTTGATTTGCGCTTGATGGAACTGGTGGCCTTTTTGCTCTTTCTCATTCTCATGCCTGTCCTGCTCCTCCTGGGAGCGCGCGCCATGTGGGGCAGCTTGCGGCTCCCGCGCGCCTGGGGCCAGATTGACCTGATCTGCGGCTCTCTGCTCGGCGCCGTCGTTGGCTTGCTGGCCGCAATGGTTGTTGTACTGGCCGTTGGCTTCCTGGTCACAAGCGGCCACATCAGTTCCAGCGTGAGCAACCTCCCGATCTTCTCACCGCTCCAGTACGCCTGGTCTACCTCCAGCCTGAGCGCGCCGGTTATCAAAGTAGGCCACATCTTCTACTACGCGCTCCTGCCCAACGCGGGCAAAACTGTCCCCGACATCCTGCAAGTCCTGGCGCCCCATTGAACCGGGCTGTCTTCAAGCAGCCATTTGACAATAGGCTGGATTTGGGGTTATAGTAACTTTACAACTGTTGTGATGCTGGAGTGAAGGGCCATGTTCTGAAGCAGGCATTTCGCTGCGACGATCTGGCCTGACTCGCGCGTATTTGATCCAGCGGTCACACGGCTGGTGTTGGTTGCTTATGGCCGCGTCTTTATTTTGCTCCATCGGCAGACCGGCCAACCCTAAAGGAGCTTACTGATGGCTTCCATTTTTAACCCGTTTGATCGCACCGCCCAGGCGCGTGCCGGAGATGTGGCGATGCCCTCGGACGTTCTTGTTCCGCACGTCATTGAGCAGACCCCCCGGGGCGAACGTGCCTACGATATATATTCGCGCCTGCTGAAAGAGCGCATTATCTTCATCGGCACCCCGATTGATGATACAGTGGCGAATCTGGTCGTCGCCCAGTTGCTCTTTTTGCAGAGCGAAGATGCCACCAAGGATGTCAGCATCTACATCAACAGCCCAGGTGGAAGCATCTACGCTGGTCTGGCGATCTACGATACCATGCAGTATCTCAAGCCCGATGTCGCCACTTACTGCGTGGGCATGGCGATGAGCATGGGCGCCGTGCTGCTGGCGGCTGGCACCAAAGGCAAGCGCTATTGCCTGCCCAATTCCACCGTCCTGATTCATCAGCCCCTGGGCGGCGCGGAAGGCCAGGCAGCAGATATTGAGATCACGGCCAAGGAGATTCTGCGGCTGCGCAACAGCATCTATGAGATTCTGGCGAAGCACACCGGACAGACCATTGAGCGCATCAAGACGGATTCTGACCGGAACTTCTATATGTCGGCCCAACAGGCGGTTGAGTATGGCATCGTCGATGAACTGCTCACCCACCAGGAAGAGCCTGCCCTGACACGCTAACGATCAGGTTGACGGAGTGGTGGAGCGCTGGCCTGTCCAGCCTTCACTGCTTCACGTGCCGTTCGTGCCATGCTGCTCTTCACTTCCCCGCCTTCATGCCGACCTGTAGAGCTTGTCGGCTCTTCGTGTTGTTTGCTGCGCCTCTTGTATCGCCTTCGCTCTCCCATTCGGTTATTGTGTAGCTGCCCTCGCTGGCTGTTTTCAGAATATTGATCGGCTTTTTCACCGTTTCCTGGCTTCCCTCTGCCTGGAAACGCTCTTTGGAGGAAAACGCATGAGCGTGCAGGCGCGGCTCCGACGCGGGCTGTTTGAACTGCTCTATAAAAATCGGGTGCTGTACTGGTTCGCCAGCACCATCCCCTTTGCCGGGCAATGGCGCGTCTGGCAGCGTCTGGCGCTGCCCCGTCTGCGCGGAGAAGATGTGCTGGAAGTTGGCTGCGGCATTGGCGACCTGCTGGTTGATATGGCTCAGGCTGGCTATCGCTGCCAGGCGATTGATCGCTCGCCGCAGATGGTCGCTGCGACGCGAGAGAAGATCATCCGGCGTGGGCTGGCCGGTCAGGCCGATGTCATGGAGGCAAGCGTCCAATCCCTGCCTTTCGAAAATGCCAGCTTTGATAGCGTCGTCAGCACCTTCCCAACGGAGTATATCTATGACCCGGCGGCGCTGCGCGAGATCGCGCGCGTGCTGCGCCCCGGCGGTCGGCTCATTATCGTCATCGGGGCCAATCTCCTCCCCACTGGCCCGCTCACGTTCCTGCTCACCTTATTCCATGCCCTGGTCTATGGGGGCAGCCCCCGGCCTGCCCTTCGCCGCGCCGAACGCATCAAACGGCGAGCGCAGCAGGCTCCTGACGACCAGCAGAGTACAAATGATGTTACTTCTGCTGGCCCGCGTATCCCCCTGGAAGCAGCAGGCTTGCGCCGTCTTGAAGAGCGCGTGGCAACGCATGCCTGGGTAGCGTTTATTGTGATCGGCGAGAAAGCCCAAGAGCGAAAGGAAGAATAGTCAGCGGTCCCACACTCTGGAACTGCTGGCTTTCGTTTGATAGAAGCTATGCACGAGAAAAGCGTCACAACGCTGGAATATCCCAAAATTCTGGAGCGCCTGGCACAAGAAGCCGCCTTTTCAGCAAGCAAAGAATTGGCGCTGGCCCTCCAGCCCAGCACTGACCTGCGCGAAGTGGAGCGCCGCCAGGCATATACCACCGAGGCCCGGCGGCTGCTGGACGTTCGGCCCGATGCAGGCGTGCGCAGCGCCCGCGATATTCGCCCACTGGTCAGGCGCGCAGAGCGCGGCGCAATGCTGGCTCCTGCCGAACTGCTAGAAGTCATGGGCACAGTACGCAGCGCTGGCTATGTCGCGCACCTGCTGGAGCGCCTTGAAGAAGGGTTTCCCTTGCTCAAAGCGCTGGGTGCCGACCTGCCTCAGCGTCCCGCCCTGGCTCAGCACATTGAGGAGAGCATCGGCGATGAAGGCGAGGTGCTGGATTCTGCCAGCCCCACGCTGCGCCGCCTGCGCATCGAGATTCGCGGCGCGCAGCAGCGCCTGCAAGAAAAGCTGCAATCCCTGCTGAATGAATATCGCTCCTCTTTGCAGGAGCCGATCATTACCTCGCGCTCAGACCGCTATGTGCTGCCCGTGCGCGCCGAGGCGCGCGCTCAGGTGCGCGGCATTGTTCACGATCAATCGGCCAGCGGCGCCACCGTCTTTATCGAGCCGCTGGTCGTGGTGGAGATGAACAACCGCCTGCGCGAACTGCATCTGGCCGAGCGCCAGGAGATCGAGCGCATCTTGACGGCGCTCTCTGAGGAAGTGGGCCGCGAGGCGCTGGCGCTCAACCTGGATGTAGAGCTGCTGGCAGAGATCGATCTGCATCTGGCAAAGGCCCGCTACAGCCGCTTGACCGACAGCAATCCACCGCGCCTCAACGATCAGCGACGGCTGAAGCTGCTGGCAGCGCGCCATCCGCTGCTGACCGGCAAGGTCGTGCCCATTGATTTCAGATTAGGCGACGACTTCTCGATGGTCGTCATCACCGGCCCCAACACTGGTGGCAAGACCGTTGCGCTCAAAACAGTGGGCCTGCTCACGCTGATGGCACAGGCCGGACTGCATATCCCAGCGGATGATCGTTCTGAAGTCACTATCTTTGAAAATGTCTTTGCCGATATTGGCGATGAACAGAGCATCGAGCAAAGCCTCAGCACGTTCTCGTCGCATCAGAGCCGGATCGTCGAGATTCTCAAGCAGGCGAACGCAAAGAGCCTCGTGCTGCTCGACGAACTGGGCGCCGGAACCGACCCCAGCGAAGGTTCAGCGCTGGCGCGGGCCATTCTCATGTATCTGTTGGAGCGGCAGGTTGCCGTCGTCGCCACGACGCACTACACCGAACTCAAGGCGTTCGCGCATGATACGCCTGGTGTGGCGAACGCCTCAGTCGAATTCGATGTAGAGACGCTCTCACCCACGTATCGCCTTCAAATTGGTTTGCCTGGCCGCAGCAATGCCCTGGCAATTGCCGCGCGTTTGGGCCTGCCACCGGAGATCATCGAGCAGGCCCGCCAGTTGTTGGGAACCACTGGCGTGCAGATGGAGAGCTTGCTGGAAGATTTACAGGAAGATCGCCGCGCCGCCGCCGACGAGCGCTACCGTCTCAGTATGGAGCGCGCCGAGGCGGAGTATTTGCGCAAGCAGTTGGAGACGGAGCGCGCTCGCTTTGAGGAGGAGCGCGTGCGCATCATCAACGAGACCCGCGCCCAGGCACGGCGGGAATTGGAGCAGGTGCAGGCTCAGCTTGCCCGCATCAAAGTTGATCTGGGGAAGCGGAAGCTCGCGCCGGAACGGCTGGATCATCTGCGATCCCAGGTCCGCGAGATGCAGGAACAGGCGACACCTCTGCCGGAGCCGCGCCGCCGCGCCCCGGAGCCAGCGCCCGACGAGCCAGAGGCCGGGCCGCTGCAAGTGGGCGATACCGTGCGGGTGCGGAGCTTCAACCAGACCGGCGAACTGGTAAGCCTGCCGGACGCGAAGGGCGAGGTCGAGGTGCAGCTTGGTCTGCTCAAGATACGAGTCTCCGCTGAAAATATTGAGCGCTTGAGCAAACGCCAGGCCCGCAGCGAAAGAGGCAGCGATGGATCGCGCGGCGTTTCGCTGCCCAGCCTCAGCGAGCGCGAGCTTCCCAACACGCAGCTTGATCTGCGCGGCCAGCGCGTCGAGGAAGTCTTGCCTGCCGTAGACCGCTACATCCACGATGCCTATATGGCCGGGATGCCCTTTGTACGAATCTTGCATGGGAAGGGAACCGGCGCGCTGCGCCAGGCAATCCGCGATCAACTTGCCCACCATCCGCTGGTGCGTTCCTATGCTCCGGCGGCAGCGGCTGATGGCGGCGAAGGCGTGACCGTCGTAACGCTTTCACAGACATAACTTTCAATCGGTCTCTGGGAGGAGCAGCCGATGAGCAACCTGGAGCCGGAACCTTTGCAAGATAGTGCAGAAGAGCGTGGCTGGAAGGGGTGGCTGGCATCTTCTCAGGACGAATTTGAAGTTGAAGTCAGCGATCTGGCTCTGGAAGACGAGGGCCAGATCGTGCCTCCGAAGCGCCTCTCGTTGAGCGCGCTTCGTTCGCGCCGGGCACGCTTCTGGCGAGTGATGTTGGTCGTCGGCGCGCTGCTGGCGCTGATAGGCATGCTTGCCAGCAACGCAGCACTGCGCGATCAGGCGGCAGCGCTGCTGGTCGGTACGCCAACGCCCACAGCGCTGCCGACGCCCACCCCAACGCTTGCTCCCCCACCGACGCCTGGCCCGGAGGAGTGGCTGGCTCTGGAAGAGCGATCAGTGTTCGTGCCGACACTGGCGCCCGGAAGCCCTTGCCCTGTATCGCGTGGGCGGCTTATCAGCCGGTCTATCGGCCCGGCGGTCGGGCCTGGACCCGTCTACGCGGCTTATGGCGCTGGCTCGGCGATTGATGGCGTGTTAGAATACAGCGACGCGCGCTTCTTGGGGAACGGTGGCCTCAACGCCTGGGGATTCCAGGAAGTTGTCTGGGCCATCCGTCCGGCCTATAACGGCCCCATTCTTGTCCGAGGGCGTCAGATCGATGGCCCCAATCTCGTACTCTTCAACGGCGGCATTGACCAGAACCAGTTTGTGGGCAGTTGGTCCAATGCCCCCCTGCTCACAGAGTTACGCCTGGTAGGAAACCCAGATGGCCTGACCTGGTCCTACTGGGGCACCTATACCCGCCTGCTTGCACCCGGCTGCTATGCCTATCAGGTTGATGGCCTTGACTTCAGCTACATCATTATCTTTCGGGCAGTTCCGGCGCCTGGCGTCTAAATCCCCTCTTTGAAGAGAGGCTCATGCGCTCATTCCTCCCTCCCGCGTTGCCTCTTACCTGACAGGACCTGTGGAAAAGAAGCCTGTTAATGTTGGGCACGGAAGCTGCGAGCATCAACCCACGAGAGTACCGATACAGAGATAGGAGGTTGCAGGGAGGACGGCTCCCACTATTCTGCTGTCTCAGGATAGAAGGCGAAGCCGAATCCCCGCTTTATCTCTATGTCCACACAGTCAGCGCCTCAAAAGCGCTACATTTGTATTGTCGATGACGATCAGCCAGAACGTGATTTGCTGCGTCTCGTCCTGGAGGATGAAGGCTACAGCGTCTCGGAAGCCTCAAGTGGGCAGGCAGCACTTGCCCTGCTCCGCCGGACTTCCCACCGCTACATCGTGCTGCTGGACCTGCGTATGCCCGCCCTCAGTGGCGCTGATGTCTTGCGTATGGTGGCTGCTGAGCCTGCTCTCGCCACCCGGCACGTCTTTATCTTAATCAGTGCCTGGCCCGAAGACTCGCCAGAACTCACAGCCTTGCTGAACAGGCTCTCCATCCCGTTCGTCCACAAACCCTTTGACCTGGAAGAACTGCTGAACGTCATTGTCCAGGCTGAAGAGCGCCTGAAGGCTTGCCCATAATGCTCCCCTGCCATATCTCCCCTGGAAGCTGCGCACGCGGGGCATCCGGCAAGCAATCATTGTGCTGGGAGCGCTTCTAACCAGCGCCGGGTGGCTTGCGGCGAGCGAAAATGGATGATTGCCAGATGGGCATGCGCTGGCCTGGCAAAGAGTTCAGGGTATTCCCTGCGCCTGCGCCGGTAGGTCTTCAACGCCCAGATGAAGAGCGAGTCGCGGCTCAAGAACTGGCTGCGGAACGTCTCGCGGTTGCCGTTCCAGAGTTCGGCGCGCGTGCTGGCGCGCCAGATGACCCGCTTGAAGAGCCTCCAGAGAATCAGCGGCAGGGGATAATCCAGCCAGATGATCGTATCGCCGCGCTGCCAGACAATATCGCGGACAGCGTGATAATTGCCATCCACCACCCAGCTATCCCCGCTGAGCGCTCTGGCGGTGCGTTCGCGGAAAACCTCGGTAGGCGCTGGCGTCCAGTTGGGGTTCCAATGGAGCGCGTCCAGTTCCACGTGCGGCAGCGCCCGGCGTTCCGCGAGCTGGCGCGCCAGGGTTGTTTTGCCAGAACCAGTTGTGCCGACCACGATAATGCGCTGGCCGGGCCGTGCAGGAGTGCCTGTGATAACCATAGGAAAAATAGTATGCCACATCAGGTAAGCGTCAGCAAGTAGATGCGCCCCAGCCTGCCATTCCAGAACGCCTCAACGCTGTAGCGCCCCGGTGCCAGCGTGCCGACCTGGAACCAGGAATATGTGCTGCCACCACCCACATGCTGCGACTTCTGGACGCTTGCCGCACTCGTCCCTTGGGGAACAAGCGCGATGCCAGCCGTCCCCCCCGCGCGGATCACGCTGGAATCAAAGCAGAGAGTGATGTAGAATTTGCTGCTGGCTGGCAGGGTTGCGCCATTTGGATTGCTCTGGCAGTTGGGATCGGTGCTGCGCGCTGCGCTGATGCCAGTGAGCGCCGCAGCCGCCTGCGGATCAATGATGGGGCTATTGGGCGTTGCGGTAGGCGCGGACAGCGTGGTAGCTGTTACTGCCGGTGGAGGTGTACGCGGAACTGTGGGCGTTGGGGGAAATACCTGTGCCCCAATGCCAGCCGGATTTCCCGATGCTGGCACCGCTGCAACCAGCAATGCGAATGAAAGACTCAACAGCAGCACGAACGCGATAGAGGCGATACCGGTGATGCCCTGCGCTCGAGGCATCGACAGCAGGCGCTCGATCCATTGCCCCATCTCTGTCTTGCCGACCAGCCGCCGCGCCAGCCGGAGGATGGTGGCACCGATGCTCTGGACCAGGGAAACCCGGTCAAGCACCATTGAATCAGGATCGGGGAGTGCTGGCGGTGCTTTGAACTCATAGTTCTGGTTGCCAAATTCTGATTCAAACGCGCGGCGTGGCTGTCTTTGCTCCGGGGCCTGTGTATCGGGCTGGCTATGGCCGGGCGCGTAGGGTGGCGCTCCAGCAGGCGGCTTGTTGGGGACATCATCCGGGTCTTCGTCGTCATCCAGAATCAAATCGTCCAGCGCCAGGTGGAGTTGGTAATGGCGCTCTTTGGCATCCCGATACGGCTCCAGCGCGCGAGCAAATTCCTCAGCACTGGCAAAGCGCTCTTCAGGCCGTTTCGCCAGCGCTTGTCCTACCACATGCGCCAGTTCGCGTGGCACCGCAGGATTGAAACCGCGAATATAGGGCGGCGGTTCGTGCAGATGCTTACTCAGGATGATCGCTGCCGATGCACCAGAGAACGGCGGCTGCCCGGCCAGTGCCTCAAAGAGCAGCGCGCCCAGCGAATAAATATCGGTGCGTGCCGTGACCTGGCGCCCCTCAATCTGCTCTGGCGCCAGATAGGCGGGCGCTCCAATCGGCAGGCTCGTGCGCGCCAGGTGTTCTGCCTGAAAGAGTTGGCTGAGGCTGAAATCTGTGAGCAGCAGATGGGAGTCGTTCTCCTGGTCGATGAGGATATTCGCCGGGCGCACATCCAGATGGAGAACATTGCGCTGATGGGCGTGGTGCAGCGCGCGAGCCATCTGAATAATGGGAGTGACCGCCTCGCCTACCGTCATGGGCTTGCCCAGGCGCGCTTTCAATGTGCCCCCAGCTACGCTCTGCATCACAATATAGGGCAGCCCCTGCTCTTCGCCAAAATCATAAATTGAAACAATATTGGGATGATTGAGTTGGGCGATAGCCTGCGCAATCTGCTCGAAGCGCTGCATAAAATCGGGCTGCTGCCTGGTATCAACGTGCAGCACTTTGATGGCAACATGGCGGCGCAGGCGCGGCTGAAACGCCAGATAGGTATGGGCATAGGTGCCTTTGCCCAGGTCTGCGTGCAGTTCATATTGCCCCAGTTGTTGGCCGATCAGATGATCCCATTCCATACGTCTGCCCTCGTTGTGTCTCTGGTGGGACAATTCCTCTGCCGATTACAGCATTTTAGCTGCCAGTTTTGCTGCTTCACGATGCCCCTGGGCCATACACCTGCAAATTGCTGAATCCGGCTTCCATATCGGCGCCTTCCACCATCAGGCCAATCCAGCCGCTTTCAAGAGGGGGGCTGTTGGGGTCGACAACGGTGGCAACCTGTTGTCCATTGATAAACAGCGTGAAGGTGTTCCCCCTGGCAAGCACCGCCAGGGTATTAGTCGCGCCCTCGCCCGTCTTGATGGCGGGAGAACTGGCCCAGGGCACAGTCAACAGGTCCGTCCAGCCATTATTATAAAAGCCGTTGACATCATGGCGCTCGAAATCATAGGTGCCTGCCGGGCTGACAAAGAAGACATACTTGTTGCCAGGAGTCGTCGGGTCGGCGCGCAGAATCAGCCCATAAGCATAGACCACATCGGCATTCGGGTTGGCGTTCGTATATGCCGTCACCGTCACCTGAATCTTGAAGTCGCTGAAGCTCCGCTGCTCATAATAGGAATTGAGAGTCATGGTTGGATCAGGATTATGCAGATGATACTGATTGCCCTCAAAAAAGCTGGTCTTACCATCTACCACCCAGCCATTCGTATTTGCTACCAGGGGGTCAATCAACAGCGGTGCGCTGGCAGTGGCGCTGGCCTGGGCCATCGCTGTAGCAGCAGCGTGGGCGCGCGCAGCGGCAGTCGCGGTGGTATGGGCCTCGGCCTGGCTTTTCCTATAAACCTGATAGCCAGAGATGCTCAGGCCAATGACCAGAGCCAGCAGCAGCGCCGTCCCGCCCAGCACAAACAATCGCCCGGCAGTGGGCCGGGAGCGCGTCGGCAGCAGCGCCCCAACGTTGCGCGGCTGTGTCTCTGGCGAACTGGCGACCATTACGCCTGTTGCCGTGCTGCTGGCGCCAGAAGTCGCCGGGTGTCCGCTGGCGCTGGCGGCGCCTGAATCAGACTGCGGGCCGGGCGCTGTGGATAGAGCGAGCGTATTTCCGCCATCGCCCGGTGTGGGCGCGGCGGTTGGTGTCAACGAAGATGGCGGCGGCAGCGACATGCCGCCGCGCATGCCATAGCGCCCATAAAACACCGTTTGCGCCCGCAGCGGTTGATTATTTGTGTAAGGCGTGATCTCAGATTGCCCTGACCTTTCGCCTGTCGGCTGATTGGCGCCTGACGCGCCGGTTGTCGGCGGTGGCGGTTCGGCTGTGGCGCCGCAAACAGGGCAATAGGTACTGGCGGGAGAGAGCATATTTCCGCAGTTCGCGCATTTCATTGGGAGCCTTCCTCTCCGTTCATCATAGAGAGCCTGGTATCATGGAGCGCATAATTGAGGCATCTCAAGCATTATACCGGAAAGGAAGGCGCTCTGTCTTCCTCAAAACGACTGGCGAAGTCTGCGCAGTGGAGACCACCAGACCCAGAGAAAGCCGGTAGAAATCCCTACAGCAGCGATAGCCAGCGCCGGGCGCAGACCGATCACGGCCCCTAACACGCCTCCCAGCGCGGCTCCCAGGGGGAGAAATCCAACGCCAATAAAATTGAGGCTGGCGCGATAGCGGCCCAGCATCTGTTCAGAGACCCGCTGTTGGGAGAGGCTGGTCGAGATGAGATTATAGATGGTATTGCCCAGGCCGCTGATGATGCGTCCTCCGGCCAGGATGAGAAGCAGGAGCGGCAGCGGTCCCATTGCCAGGGGAATGACTGACCAGCCCATACCGATCAGGATCGCACCGCCAATAATCGCCGGTCCCATTCCTAACCAGCGGGTGAGCCAGGCACTCAGAATGGCTCCTGCCAGTGACCCAATGCTGCCAACGGTGAAGATCGCGCCGATAGCCAGCGGCGTCAGTCCCAATGCCTGGCTGAAATAGAGGATAACAAGCGCATCGAAGGCCCCGCCGAAGAGATTCATGGTCAGAGAAGTGAGGGCAATAGGCCGGAGCATGCGCTCCCGCAAGATGATCGTAAGCCCTGCGCGCATCTCCCGCAGGATGTTGTGCGGTTCTGTACTTGCCGATGGTTCAACAACCCGCAGGCTCCGCAGCAGAAGACCCGATACCAGAAACGACAGCACATCAAGCACCAGGGCAAGCGGTGCCGTGAGAAGTTGCACGCAGAAGGATGCCAGGCCAGGGCCAGCTACTTCTGCCACAGAGGTACTTGCTGCCAAACTGCTATTGGCCTCAATAAGCTGCTCGCGGGCCACGAGCGCGGGGAGAAAGGCTCCTGCGGCCAGTTCTGCCACCAGGTTCAAGGCCCCATTCAGCAGCGCTACGGGATAGAGCAGTTCCATGCGCAGCATGCCCAGCAGCGCTGCCAGGGGCACCAATGCCAGCAAGACCGCGCGCCCCAGGTCCGCAGCAACCAGAAGAAGTCGCCGATGAAGGCGATCTACCAGCACACCCGCAAATAAGCTCAGCCCAAACGCTGGCAGCATTTCCAGCGCGGTCAGCGTGCTCATCTGCCCGGCAGAAGCGTGCAGGAGAAGCACAGCAGTGAGCGGCAGGGCGAGCAAGGTAATTTGAGAGCCAAAGAGCGAGATAGTCGTGGCAGACCAGAAAGTCACAAACGGGCGATGACGCCATAATCCAGTCAAGACGTGTTTCTGAATGGTAGAGCGCATACGGTCACTTCCTCATAATACGGGCACAGCCGGGCTGTTGCCTCGTCATGGTCCTGATACACAGGGGAGGACATCAAAACCGAAGGGAGGGTATGAGGCTCGGCCAGCAGGTGGGGTTCACGAGGGGAGAAGATGGCGCCAGTGATGCCCAAACAACTTTTGCACTCATCTCAATGAGATGAGCAATCAAGAGGCATCAGGTGGCGCCTCATCTCTGGCCGCGTAAGCTCGGCGCAGATGCTGACGCGGCCAGCACATGAATTCTTATGCCCAGATGAGGAAGTAGATAGGCGAGGAGCAGTGTGCGCTCATCTCGCCAGTGGTATGTAGCCATGTCAGGATTCTACCCCCTTGCCAGGGCACCTGTCAACTATCGCTGAGCAGCAGAAACGGATTGCGCTGTTTCCGCAAGGCGGGGCGTACCGCCGGTTTTCCAACCGGCAGGGGTGGGGCGAACCGGCGCCGGGTGGTATGAGGCGTTCTTAGCGCGCCGCAGCAACAGCGAGATGTTTGCATGCCTGGCGCTGCCGCCCAACGGGGCAGGTGCAGCTCAAACGGCCATACACGTTGTCCACGCGATAATAGACATCTGCCGCGTGATCGCTGCGCACATAGTAGCGCGCGCTGTTATGCTGCCTCCACGCCGTAATGATGTGCGGACGAACTGTGGGCTTTGCTGCTGGTGCCATAGATGATTTTCCTCCTGTTTTTTGGGATGATAAAGAGTTCTCTGATCACCCCTAGTATATTCGATATTTTTAGATATGTCAAGATAGTTTCATATAGTTTCAGATGATTTCAGCAAGAAATATCTGAATTGGCTATAATGAAAGGAAGAAGGAGGGACCAAATGGAACGAGATAAATTGGTTTCAGCAAAAGAGGCCAGGCAGATAATAGAGGAAAGGCTGAACATGAAAATCAGCCAGAGCAAGGTCAGCAGGTTAATGCAAAAGGGGGAAATCCCAAGCCAGGATTCCGTGCTTGACGCCCGCAAAAGGCTTATCAGGCTCTCTGATCTGGAGCGCTGGATAGAGAAGGCCAGGCGGGAGCTTGAAGGGGCCGCCGCCTGAGCAAAGGCCCCGGCGGCGTTCTAGACTGGCACCAGCAGCAATTGGTTAGAGAACTCTCACGCTGTACCAGTGCCATCATTCTATCACAGAGCAAAACGCCAGGGCATCCGTGCCAATTTTGCTCAGGGCAGTTCCATCCGTTGGAGCTTCCAGGTAGCGACCAGGATACCAGCGAGCAGCACACAAGCCAGGACGATCAGGCTGGCCGTGCCGCCGACATCAACGGCTGGGCTGGCCTGTGTGCTGGCTGCGAGGGCTGATGGCGTCAGGTTGCCGTTCAGCGCGCCCTCCACGTAGCGGCGCACAGAGAAAGTTGCCAGCCCGGTAGAAAGCTGGGAAAAGATGCCTTCCCAGAACAGCACATACAGAAACCCGACCAGCAGCCCCCGGCGCGGGAGCCAGAGTCCCAGCAGCAAAAATCCGCTGGAGTACGCCAGGCAGCCGAACAAGCCTGCCAGCAGGATCGCGCCCAGGTTCTGGCTATTGCCCGTGCCCTGCGTTCCCAGGAAATAGGTGGCGATCAGCGCAACCTCCACCAGCACTGTCGTAATCAAGGTTGATGCCAGCAGCTTGGCGACGATGATCGCCAGCCGCGAAACCGGCCTGAGCGTGATATAGGACAGCGTGCGGTCCTCGACCTCACCGCCCAGCGCGCTGGTGGCAAAGATCAGCGCGGTCAGCGGCAGCAAGATCGGCATAACCAGGGTAACAAACAACTGGACCACAAAGTTCTCACCCTGGCTCTTGCCCTCGCTGGCGACATAGACCAGCGCCAGCAAGACCGGCACCGCGAGCAACGCCGCCACCACCAGGACGCGGCGGCTGCGGGCCAGCGCGCGCAGCGTTAAAGTAAAAATGGGTTGCATATCCTCACTCCCTTGTTTAGTTGACGAGATAGCGGAAGACGCTCTCCAAATCCTCGTCCAGACCCTCGATACCGTAAAGATGCGCCCCGGCAGACTGAGCAGCTTGCGGCACTGCCAGATGGAACTCCAGCGGTGTAATCGTCTCGACGATGATCGCCTGCTCTTCAACGTGGACACTCCGCGTTCCGGGCACCGTAATCAGAAAAGCCGCAACGCTGCGCGGATCAGAGCAGGTCACGCGGACGCGGCGTGGCCGGTCGTCCATCAAGGCGCGGATGGCGTGGAAATCGCCCTCGGCGGCCAGCTTGCCTTGGACCAGCACCAGCACATTCGACCCCATCCGCTCGACCTCGTAGAGAATATGCGAGGAGATGAGGACCGTCTTGCCCGCGTTGCCCAGTCTGGTGAAGTATTCCATCATAGCCAGACGCTGGCGCGGGTCGGCGCCCGTCAGCGGCTCGTCCAGAATCAGAATCTGGGGATCATGCACCAGCCCCTGCGCGATTTTGGCGCGCTGGCGCATGCCCTTGGAGCAGTTGCCCAGTGGGCGATCAGCCACATCAAGCAGCTCAACAATGCGCAGCGCCTCGTCGGTGGCCTCGCGCACATTAGACACATGATGCAGGCGCGCGGCCAGTTCCACAAACTGGCGAATGCTCAGGAAAGGATAGAGGCCCTCTTGTTCGGGCACCAGCCCCATCTGCTGGTAGAGTTTAGGGTTATTGACTGGAGACTGACCCAGCACGCGCACCTGACCGCGACTGGGTTGCAGCAGCCCCGTCAGCAGTTTGAGCGTCGTCGACTTTCCCGCGCCGTTTGGGCCGAGCAGCGCCGTCACCCCTGGCCCAAGCGCAAAAGAAAGATCAGAGACAGCAACTTTATCGCCATACCATTTGCTGACATTCTGCACTTCAATCGTGGCGGGCCGTCCATCGGGGAGCCTGCCGGGGAAACCTGCCTTTTGGTCGGCCACCGCAGACTGGGCGGTGGGCGCCCCAATCATATCTGAACTCATGCGTCCCTCACCTTCAGATAACGCCAGCCCACCAGGGCCAGACAAATGACGATCACCGCCAGCGATCCCCACAGATAGACCGAGCCATCCAATGGAAGAAGCTGCGTGACTGTCCCATTACGCTCAATGGCTGTCGTCTGGCCGAAGAGCCAGCGCATCATGTTGATCGGCATATTGAAGATGTCGACCAGGCTAAACCATTCATGCCCGCTGAAATGGAGCCGCGAGAGAACGCCGCCAGCGATCCCACTCACCAGCACCAGCCCCAGAAAACCGCCAGTGGCGTAGGCGCGCCGGTCAGTGAAAGCGGCCACTGCCATTGCCAGCGTCCCAAAGTAGAACGCCAGCACCGCGCCAGTAATCAGCACATGCCACAGATCGCTCAGGTTGTCGCTCACAAACGTGCTGAAGGCTGGCGAAAGCAGCCCCTGGCCGAAGAACAAGATCACGTAAGGCACCAGCGTAATCAGAAGCATCAGAAGCACCAGGCTGGCAACCTGTGATGCAATGTAATGCAGCCGCGTGATCGGGGCCGAAAAGTAGAGCGAGATCACCCGTTCGCGCCGATCCGCGCAGATCAGATCAGGTGCGACCAGCCCGGCAAACAGAATAAAAACCACATCAATCCGGGGGTAGATGCGCGTGTAAGGCGATGAAGCTCTCACGCCAAAAACGATCTGGACACCCAGGATGACAACTGGCGGCAGAAAGGCAATGGCGATCAACAACCAGGGCGCAATCTTATTGCGGAAGGACCGGCGCAGTCCCAGGCCGCGTTTCAGCGCCGCCCAGAACATCACCCATAGGCTGTGATTCATATCCAGCCGTATACCCTGGTAATGCTGATAGCCGCGATCAATGATGCGCGCTCCATTGTTTACCTTCGTTGTCTCACCCGCATGCTCAATCATCGTGTGCCCCCTGTCATGCCTGCTGCGTGGCCGTTCTGGAGCGCGCCTGCGGGGCTGCCCTCCTGCCCGGCCAGATAGATGTCTTCCAGTGAAAGGACGCGCCGCTTGAGATGCACAATCGCGGCTCTGGTCTCGACAGCGGCGTCGCGGATCGCGTCGTAGACATCCTCTGAACGATATTCCACCTGCACCTCGTCCCCATTAGCTTCCACACTGTAACCGCGTTTGCGCAGCGCTTCGACCAGCGCGGCTGAAGGCGTGCGTGTGCGCACTGTGACGGCGGGCGTAGCCGTCATTAACTCGCGCAGCGCGCCCTGCGCGATGACCCGCCCATTATTGAGAATGACCACGCTGTCGGCCACGCGCTCGATATCGATCAGCAGGTGCGAAGAGAGGATGACGTTAATCTCCATCTCATGGGTGATACGTCCGATCAGAGCCAGCATCTCATCCCGCCCCGCCGGGTCGAGGCCGTTGGTAGGTTCATCCAGCAGCATGATGCGCGGATCATGCACCAGCGCCTGAGCCAGCTTGACGCGCTGCTTCATGCCGGTCGAGAAGCCGCCAATCGCGCGATAGCGCTCCTCTCCCAGCCCGACGTGATAGAGTGTGTCGCTGGCCCGCTGGATAGCGACGCGCGTAGGCAGCCCGTGTAGTTCGCCCATGTAGCGGACGAAATCTTGCGCCAGCCAGTCATTTGGCAGGCAATCAATTTCAGGCATATAACCTACCAATCTGCGAACTTCCATAGGCTGCGTTTTGACATCGTGGCCCTCAATCGTTGCCTCGCCCTGATCGGGAGTCAGCAGGCCAAGCAAGAGTTTGATAAGCGTACTCTTGCCTGCGCCGTTTGGCCCCAGCAGCCCGGTGCAGCCTGATGAGATAGTAAAGCTAGCGCGGTCAAGCGCCAGAATCTTGCCATAGCGTTTGGTGAGGTCTTTCGTCTCGACGACGAAATGGTTCTGGATGGATGGTGGGGGTTCCCGCAGGTCAATACTCATACGAGACACCTCATGGTTGCTTTCCTCCAATCAACAAAGACAGTTCTGCGGAGATGTGCGGGGCCGGGCTGGTTTCCATGCCCTCTTCCCGTTTCCCTCTGCAAAGTCTACGAGCGTGATGTCAGCAGGGTATCGTCGAATTGTCGCAACTTTGTCGCATTTGTCGCTGCCCCAAAAATAAAGGATGAATGACCGTTCGGGCCTTGCGTTCACTCTGCCTGTTCTGCCTGCTCTGCCTGGGTCTGCGTAGGGGCGAGGTATCTTCCGTGTGCCACTGACGAAACATTGCCAGCGCGGGCCATCTTCAAGAGCAACTTTGTAACCGCCCTTGTCTATTGAGTACACAAGGGCAAATCCGCCCGCCCATGATGTATACTACGAGCAGATGCAGATGTGGAGGGACCAATGGGCGAGGTAGACCAGAGTTTCAAGCGGCTCTTTCTGTTGCAGGTTGGGGCGCTGCTGAAATGGCTGCTGGGCGAGATCAGGGACATTACGCCGCTGTCAACCGACCTGGCGACAGAACGCCAACTGCTGCCCGACACACTCTATCGCGCAGCATATCAAGGCTTCCCATGTATTGCCAACGTCGAAGTGCAATCCGAACCAGACGAAGAGATACCGTACCGCATGTATATCTACGCAGCGCGGGCCATGCACGAATACGGGCTGCCGGTCATCTCCATCGTCATCTGGGTGTTTAATCGCGGGCCGGTGCCCTCATCGCCATATCGGGTGTGGGTTGGGAGCCGGTTTTTATGACCAACGCAGATACGTTTATCGAGACCAACCCACTGCTGCATGATGTCTGGGAGAAGATGATTGCCAGGGGCCGCGTTGAGGGCGAGGCACTCGGCAAAGCCGAGGGCATGCGGCTGGCGATCCAGCAAGTCCTGGAGGGACGACTCGGCCCGTTGAGCCAGGACATCGTGGACGCGATCAACGCCCGCGACGCCGCGCAGCTCAGCGAGATCGCGCCCCACGCGGGCACCGACTCGCTCGAAGCACTGCGCGCCCGCCTGGGGCTGCATGGGCAGTCTTAATAAGTCATCTCCCACAGTTTACTCAGGCAGCAAACCATCACCACCTGTCTGAGTTGTCCGAGTTGTCTGAGTTGAAGTGCTGCCTTCGGACAAGTCGGACTACTCAGACAACTCAGACAGAGAGTGGGGGATATACAGGCCGTAACCCTTTCTCCTAATCTCGCCAGCCTGGGCCATCCGTGTGAGCAACCTGTTGACAGTGCTGGCAGGCTTGCTAATGGCCTCAGCGATTTGTGCCGTACTCATCGGCTCCGCGCTGGCCTTCAGGACGCGCAGCACCTCGGTGCGTTCCGGTGTTTTGGCCTCCTCTTCTGGCGGTTCGGTAATGCTCCAGGCGCCCGTTGCCGCGTCAAAGCGCAAGGCCAGTTCCACGCCGTTGAGTTCGCGCCCATCGCCTATCAGGCTAGCTTCCAGCTTGCCGCGCTGGCGGCGCAGCACCAGAATATTATCGGCCACGCCGTTCAACCCCTGCGTGGCGTTGACCTCATCCAGCGCGTCTTCGCGGTGTTCTTTTCCAGTATGGTGAACGACCAGGATTGCCACGCCTGCGCGCTGCGCCAGCGCCTGCACCGCTTCCAACGAGGCATAATCCTCGGCATACGAGCCAACCGACTTCGCGCCGCGTATCTTTGCCAGCGTATCCAGGATGACCAGCCGCGCGTTCGGATGCCCCTGAAGCCAGCTTTCGATCAATGGCAGGCCATCGGCATCCAGGCGCGGCCACTCCGTCGCCACTTCCAGCGCGGGAGGCGCTGCCTCGTCGCCCAGAAGCTGCTGGAGACGCTGGCGCAGCCGTTTGGGGCTATCCTCCAGCGCCAGATAAAGCACCGCGCCTCGCTCAACTGCGAGTCTTCCCAGCGCCGTGCCGCCGGAGGCAACCGCCAGCGCCAGCCCCAGCGCCAGCCAGGACTTGCCCAGCTTCGGCTTGGCCGCCAGCAGCGTCAGCCCTTCCGGCAGCAGATCAGGCACAATCCAGAGCGTTGGCGGCAGGTTCTGGCGCAGCAGCATCTCTGCCCGTTGGAGGGTCGGCACCCGCGCCTCAAGCTGCGCCCGCGTTTCCTCCAGATTGGCCTCACCCCGGCCCTCTCCACTGGTGGAGAGGGAGTTGGCGACCTTACCCCGGCCCTCTCCACTGGTGGAGAGGGAGTTGGCGACCTTACCCCGGCCCTCTCCACTGGTGGAGAGGGAGTTGGCGACCTTACCCCGGTCCTCTCCCTCTCCACTCGTGGAGAGGGAGCTGGAGGGTGAGGCTTGGCCGCGCCCGGCCAGGATGCGCCGCGCCAGTTCGGCGGTCTGTGGCATTGATACCTCCGCAGGCGCGGCCCGCGCCAGTTCTGCCAGAAACGCGGGGCCGCCCACGCGCTCCAACTGTCCGGTGCGCTCCAGGCGCGTCGTCAGCGTCGGCACATCCAGGGGCATACCATCTTCTGCCAACTGGCGCAGCGTCGTCAAGACAATCCCATGCGCCGCTTCCGAGAAATCGTTGGGGGTCAGGGGTCGGGCGGCTATCAGCACCAGCGGCTGGCGCAAAATGCAGCCGAGCAGCAGCTTTTCAGCCCGCAAGGTTTGGGGGGACAAAAGCGCTTCTTTTCCCACGTCTTCCACCTCTTCCACTTCATAACAAGGGGACACATTTCCGCATTCAAGTATAGAACAAAAGTTCTCTTTTGTCAAGAGGGCAAAAAGAGGTTGACACAGCAGCCAGAAAGCAGACCTGCTGATCGCAGCCGTGCTGCTGCTGGCCGCGTGCGGCTCGCAGCCGGGAACCACGTCTGGATCAACCGGAAACACGCCCGGCGCGGCGAACACGTCCACATCCGGCGGCCAGCCAGCAGGCACCATCACCGAGTTCCCCTTGCCAGCGTCTAGCGGCATTCCCCAAGCCGTCACTGCCGGGCCGGATGGCAATCTCTGGTTCACAGAGATGGATGGCAACAAGATCGGGCGCATCACGCCTTGAGCATGAGGCAGCCACAGAGAGATGGGCGAGCAGGCGCGATGATGCGTCTGCCTTGCCCCAAGAAGATGCCCCTGGCAGTATGTTTACTGTTGCCAGGGGCATCTCACGCAAGGCAGTCCACTAATCGCCTTCGCCAGAGACCAACGCCATGACGTGCAGGTGCAGCGCGCCATCCGCTCCGGCATCCACCAGCACCCGGTCGCCAGCCTGGAACTCACCCCGGAGCAATGCCTCAGCCAGCGGGTCTTGCAGCATCTCCTGCAAGACGCGGCGCAGCGGGCGGGCGCCGAAGTCGGGATCATAGCCGCGCTCGGCAATGCGGTCTCTGGCGGCGTTGGTCACTTCCAGTTTGATAAACTGTTCGGAGAGACGCGCTTCTGTCTGCGCCAGCAGAATATCTAGCACCTGCCGCACCTGCGCCCGCGAGAGGGCGTGGAACATGATGATCTCGTCCAGGCGATTCAGAAACTCTGGACGGAAGAGATGCTGAATCTCTGGCATAATGCGCTCTTTCATGCGCTCATATTCGGCCTGCTCCGAAGCGACATCGCTGCTTGCACGTCCAAAGCCGATTTCGCCGCGCTTGAGCAGCAGCGAAGCGCCAATGTTGGAGGTCAGCACAATGATGGTGTGCTTGAAATCGACCACACGCCCCTTGGCATCGCTGAGCCGACCATCCTCCAGAATCTGGAGCAGCAGCTCAAAGACTTTGTGATGCGCCTTCTCAATCTCATCGAAGAGAACCACGCTGTAGGGCTTGCGGCGCACGGCCTCGGTCAATTGCCCGGCCTGGTCATAGCCCACATAGCCTGGTGGCGCTCCCACAAGCCGCGCCGCGTTATGGCCCTCCATAAACTCGGACATATCCAGCTTAATCAGCGCGTTTTCGCTGCCAAAGAGTGCTGCCGCCAGCGCGCGGGCCAGTTCTGTCTTGCCCACGCCGGTGGGACCAACAAAGACGAAGGAGCCGATGGGGCGCCGACGGTCGCGCAGTTCGGCACGCGAGCGTCGGATGGCGCGGGCCACCGCCGAGACCGCTTCATCCTGGCCGATTACGCGGCGATGCAATTCCTCTTCAAGATGCAGCAGGCGTTCTGACTCCTCCATCCCGACTTTCAAGGCCGGAATGCCGGTCCACATCGAGACAATCTCGGCAACCTCCGTTTCGCCAAGGGAGGGCAGGTCTTCATCGCGGGCGCGCAGCCAGCGATTTTCTACTGCCAGCAACTGCTGGCGCAGTTCCATTTCTGTATCGCGCAGATCAGCCGCGTGCGCGTATTCCCGCTGGGCGATTGCCAGGTCTTTTTCTTCTTCCAGCCGCTGCAACTGCTCGCGCAGTTCACGCGCATCCAGCGGCGTGGCTGAGCGCCCTACCGAGAGCCGCGCAGAAGCCTCATCGATCAGGTCAATGGCTTTATCCGGCAGATAGCGGTCCTGGATATAGCGCACCGAAAACCGGACAGCGGCGCGCAGGCTCTCATCAGTGATGCGCACGCGATGATAGCTTTCATAGCGCCCGCGCAGCCCTTTGAGGATTTCAAGGGTTTGTTCCGGCGTCGCTTCGCGGATCATCACTGGCTGGAAGCGGCGTTCGAGCGCGGGGTCTTTCTCAATGGTTTTGCGGTAGTCGTCCAGGGTGGTTGAGCCGATGCACTGGAACTCCCCACGCGCCAGCAAAGGCTTGAAGAGGTTGGCGGCATCGACCGAACCCTCCGCCACGCCAGCGCCGATCAGGCAGTGGAGTTCATCGATGAAAATGATGCAGTTGCCCGCCGTGATAATCTCATTGACGACTTTTTTCAAACGTTCTTCAAAATCGCCCCGATACTTGGTGCCAATGGTGAGCAGGCCCACATCCAGCGAGACGACGCGCTTATTTTTCAACAAATCTGGCACCTGGCCGCTGATGATTCGCTGGGCCAGCCCTTCGACAATGGCCGTCTTCCCAACGCCTGCATCACCGATCAAGACCGGATTATTTTTGCTGCGCCGCGCCAGAATCTGCATGGTGCGCTCGATCTCTGCTTCGCGCCCGATGACGGGATCAAGCTGACCGGCCAGCGCGGCAGCCGTCAGGTCACGGCTGACTTGATTGAGTGTGGGCGTCATGTTATAGCGGGCCATATGTTCCGCCGCAAAGGCTGTTACCTGGCGCCCCTGTCGGCGAAGCTGCTCGACATGCAGCCGCACGCCATCGAGCGTGATCCCAAAACTTTCCAGGACTCCCGCAGCAATTCCGCCCCCCTCACGCAGCAAACCCAGCAGCAGGTGTTCAGGGCCAACCTCTGGGGCGTGGTTTTCGAGGGTCTCTTGCTCCGCCAGGTCCAGGACGGTGCGGGCCGGTACGCTCAGCGTTGGTTCTGCCAGCAGCGGGCGCGTGCTGCGCCCAATGACAAACTCCAGGGCCTGGCGCATGCGTGCCGAGCTTGCCCCCAGGTTATTTATCACGCTTTCGATCAGCGGATCATTGATTTCCAGCAGGCCAAGTAGAAGGTGTTCGGTGCAAATGGTTTTATGATTTAAACGCAGCGCGTCTTCGCGCGCTTGCGCGAGCGCTTTGCGTGCTTCATTAGAATATTGTTCAAATCGACTCATCAGGGAACCAACCCTTTCCGTCACCAAAACACATGAGCATCTCACCATAGGAGGAGGCGCGTCCCTGTTGCTTTCCGCTTCCTCTGCTCTGTCTCCTGACAACCCTTTTCCCCACCAGTTTAAAGAGCAAAGAATATGCCAAAATCCCAGCCGTTTTCGAGGAGAGGCAAGTGTGGGGCGGAGAGGGGTGCGGTCTCCTCTGGTGGCGCTTCGACGATGGCGTCAAGGGTGAAGAGGCGCAAGCAAGGATGGCTGCTGTCGAATTGGCATCAGGCAGGCATAGTCTTCCAACGCCAGCAACGAGCGGGCGGCGCGCCTGTGCAAGAGAACTAGTCGGCTGCTTATCAGCTTGATCGCAGGACTTACAGAATTGAATTGAACATTAGTTCTATATTGTCAGGTTACTGTGAATCTATTATACTACAGCTACTTTCCATCAGTTGAGGTGGCTGTGAGTGGGGAGACTCTTCTGATACACGCTCACAGCCATTGGAGAAGGGATTCATCCGATGTCCACTCCTGCTGTGACCTCTCGCCCCGCCTTTCGCCCTGGGACCATCATCCGCGCTCGTCGCCGTCTCTGGCGGGTAGATCGGCACGAGGGCGATGAACTGCTGGCGACAACCATCGATGGGGGTGAAACGGAGCAGCATCGCCTCTACCTGGGGCTGGACCCCACCGGCCAACCCTTTGAGTACATTGAACCGGCCAGATTGGATTTGCCCGACCCGACGAGGGTAGGCTATCCCGCTGCCCAGGACTTGCTCCTCCGCGCGTATCGCCTCTCGCTCCTGCATGGCTCGGCGCCGCTGCTCAGCCTGCAACGCAGCCGCGTGATTCCCACCAATTATCAATTGGTGCCAGTGGCCCTGGCGTTGGAAGAGCCGCGTGTACGCCTGGCGATCTTTGATGATGTCGGGCTGGGCAAGACCGTCGAGGCCGGGCTGATTGTCACCGAACTGCTGGCGCGGCAGATGGCATCGCGGGTGCTGGTAGTCTGTCCGGCCAATCTGCGCGAGCAATGGCGCGAGGCGCTGGCGTATTTCTTCCATCTGGAGGCACGCATCATCTCCACCCGCCACCGCCGCGAGATGGAGCGCCAGTTGCCGGTAGGCGCTAATCCTTGGGAGTTCTATCGCTGCCTGATCGTCTCGGAGGATTACGCGAAAGATGCCGCGATCCGCCAGCAGATTCTGGAGCAGTCGTGGGATGTCGTGGTGATTGATGAAGCGCACACGCTGGCAAAGCCCCACCAGAGCAGCCCGGACGAGCGCGTGGAGATGGAGCGCTGGCGGCTGGCGCAGGCGCTCTCCACTTCGCCCAGGGTCCGACATCTGCTGCTGCTGACGGCAACGCCGCACAATGGCTACAGTGATTCGTTTGCCAGTCTCTTGCGCCTGCTGGATGTGGGCGCAGTCGAGGGGCCAGAACACGCGCCCTTCATCCATCGAGAGATTGCGAAGAAACATATTTGCCAGCGCACGCGCCGCGATCTGCGCGCCTGGTTCGAGCGCGAAGGCCGCCAATCTGCCTTTCCTGAGCGCGAGCAGGTGGAGCGCGTCATCACGCCCACAGGGCCAGAACGCGCCGCCATTGACGCGGTGGAAGCCTATGGACAGATGGTGCTGCACGGTGCCCAGGGCACGGCGCGGCAGATTATTGCCGGATGGGCCGTGATGCACCTGCACAAACGGGCGCTCTCCTCGCCGGAGGCGCTGCGCAAATCACTGCGTAACCGTTCTGAAGGACTGAAACGCCGCCTGCAACAGTGGAGCGAGGCGGCTGCGGAGACGGAGGCCGTTGAAGAGAGCGAGGCCGTGCCGGTGGCGGCAGCGCGGGCGATGGCGCTCGATAGCGACCCCGGCGAACGTTTGACCGAAGAGGAGGCCGCTCAACGGCTGGAGCGCGGCTTCTACGCGGCGAAAACGCCTGGCCGCGAAGCCCTGGAGAGAGAACTGCTCCAGCTTGAGGAGATTATCAGGCTGGCTGAGAAGATCACGCCCGCGCAGGACTCCAAGCTGAGGTTTGTGCTGCATAACGAATTGCCCGAACTCTTGAAGCAGCAGCCCCGCGTCATTATCTTCACCCGCTACCGCGATACGATGGAGTATGTGGCCGACCAGATTGAGCGCTCCGGGCGCTTCCCTGGAGCGAAGGTGGTACGCATCGAAGGGAGCCTCTCCGAACAGCAGCGGCGCGAAAAGTTTACCGAATTCGAGCGCGCAAAGCAGGCCGTGCTGGTGGCGACGGACGCTATCAGCGAAGGTATCAATTTGCAGAACGCCTGCTGCCAGATGATCCACTGGGAACTGCCCTGGAATCCCAACCGGCTGGAGCAGCGTGTAGGCCGCATTGATCGCTTCGGCCAGCGGGCGCCGAAGGTCTATGTGCGCCTGCTGGTGATGGATGATACGCTGGATGGCCTGGTGCTGGGCACGCTGGTGAAGAAGGCCGAGCAGATTCGCGCCGACTATGGCTTTGCTCCACCCTACTTTGGCGATGATGAGAGCATTCTCTTTCTGCTGCGCGAGCAGGGCATCAAAATCCATCTACGACCAAGGCAGCTTTCCCTCTTTGAGCCAGAGCTTACCCCTGCCAGGCCACCGGAGGGCAACCCCTTTGCCGCCGAGACGCTGGAGCGTATCCAGGCGGAGAGCTTCTATGGGGCTACTGATGTGACGGTGCCCGATATTGAGCGGCGGCTGAAACAGACGGAAGCTGCCATTGGCTCGCCCGCCCAGGTCCAGGCGTTTGTGCGCAGCGGGCTGCAATTCTTTGGCTGCCGACTGAGCGAGAACAACGATCAGACCTTTAGGGTGGTCGTCACCGATGAGAATCTGCTGGTGCAAGGCATGGATAAAGAGATTGAGCGCGCGACCTTCAATCCCCAGGCGGCGCTGGATGACCCCAAGCTGACGCTGCTGGACCTGGGCCATCCCCTGGTGCAGCGCCTGATTGATGTGGTCAAGACCGGCGCGTTTCGGGACAGCGGCGAGCGCTATGGTCGCACCGCTTATATGCTCACCCGCGACGTTCGCCAGACGACGGCAATGCTGCATGTCCTGGCGCGCTATGTCGTGAACACCACGCCGCTTGCTATTGTGGAAGAACTGATTCCGGCAGCGTATCCCATCTATAGCCAGGAGCCGGGCGCGCTGTCGGCAGAGCAGACGGAGAAGCTGTTAACCGCCAGCCCCGCGCCAGGGCGCAAGCCCGACGCCGAAGTGAGCGAAGACTTGACGGAGGCGCTGCGTCGGCCCAATCTACATAACCTGCTTCAGCAGGCGGTGGAGGCCAGGCGGCTGGCGCTGGTGGCTGACCGCCAGGCGATGCTGGCGCGGGACGCTTCCCAGGAGGGCGCGGCGCAGCGGCGCTGGTTGCAGGGCATTGATCAGTTGGAAACAGCGTCCTATGATGTCCTCACAGCAACCATCTTCTACCCAGCAGTGTAGTCAAGAAAGGATGCAGGCGTATGGTGGCAATTCTACAGCAGCAGACGCCCAGGGCCAGCGTGGGCAGCGCGCATATCACCGTGTCGGGCGGGGTCTTCACTCAGCAGTTCATCGAAACGCTGATGCAGCCGGTGGCGAGCCAGCCTGCCGCCCAGGCGGAGGCGTTTGGCCTGCCCTGGCAGTTCGCCCCCAGCCCACGAGTGCTGGATGAGCAGATCGCGGCGTCCTTTGAACTGCTCTGCGAACAGTGGGACCGCGTGCGCGAGAGCCTGGGCGCGATGAGCGCGCCGCTGGTGCGCGAGCGCTGGCTGCGCCAGCTCTTTGATTTGCTGGACTTCCGCTGGGTCTATCAGCGCGGCGATACCGTGCTGGGCGAGGATGATGACCTGCGTTTTGATCTGTCGCATCGCGGCTGGAGCGAGAAAGACGCGCCGGAGCGCGCTCCGGTGATTCATACCGTTGCCCCCGCGCAGGGATTGGATGAGCGCGTGGCGGGCAGGCGCGGCATCAAGGCAAGAGCGCCGCACGATATGGTCCAGGCGTTTCTGAATGCCTCGCATGATGACCGCTGGGCCATCGTTGCCAACGGGCGCTTCCTGCGGCTGCTGCACAAGCATTATCAGATTTACTCCAAAGGCTACGTGGAGTTTGATTTGGAGAGCATCTGCGAGGCGCGGGCCTCGGCGGACTGGCGCGCGCTCTATCGCCTGCTGCATGCCAGCCGCTTCTGGATACGGCCTGGGGAGGAGAAGTGCCCGCTGGACCGGCTCTATGATGACAGCGTGGCGGCGGGCGTTAAAGTCGGCGAGCAGTTGCAGGGCAACGTGCGCCGGGCGATTCAGCATCTGGCGACGGGCTTTCTGGATGCCCCGACCCTGGCGCGGCTGCGCGACAACGAGCAGGAGACGCGGGCCTTCTATGCCGAGGTGCTGCACGTCGTCTATCGTATCCTCTTCCTGCTCTATGCCGAGCAGCGCGGCATGCTGCCGGGGCGCAGTTCGCTCTATGCCCAGGAGTACAGCCTGGCGCGGCTGGCGGAGCGGGTGACGCGCTCGTTCCCGGCAACGGACACACATGTGGACCTGTGGGAAGGACTGAAGGCGACCTTCCAGATGGTAGCGGTGGGCGTGCCGGCGCTGGGCATCTTCGGCTATAATGGCGAACTCTTCAGCCAGGAGAAGACGCCCACGCTCAACTGGCTGACCTGCCGCAATGGGGCGCTGCTCCAGGCCATCCAGGCGCTGACTTTCGTGGAGCGCGAGGGCGGCTTGCAGCGCGTTAACTACGCGGATGTGGGCGTGGAGGAGATTGGCGCGGTCTACGAAAGCCTGCTGGAGTATGTGCCCCGCGTGACGACGGAGGCTGAGGTGGTGGACGGCGAGACCATTCCTGCCAACAGCTTCTATCTGGACCCACGCGGTACCTCGCGCAAGACCACCGGCAGCTACTATACCCGCCCGGAACTGGTGGCCGAACTGGTCAAGACGGCGCTCAAGCCCGTGCTGGAAGAGCGCCTGGCGCGAGCCGGAGCCGACCCCAAGGCGCGCGAGGCGGCGCTGTTAGCCCTGCGCGTGGTGGACCCGGCCTGCGGCAGCGCGGCCTTTCTCATCGCGGCGACTAACTATCTGGGCCAGGAACTGGCGCGCATCCGCACGGGCGATGACTATCCCGCTGACCACGCCTTGCGGGTGGCGCGGCGCGATGTGCTGAAGCGCTGCATCTATGGCGTGGACCTCAACCCGATGGCCGTCGAACTGGCGAAGGTGAGCCTGTGGATTACCTCGGCGGTGGAAGATTTGCCGCTCAATTTTCTGGACCATCATATCAAGTGCGGCAATTCGCTGATTGGCGCGACACCCGACCTGCTGGCGTCGGGCGTGCCCGACGAGGCGTTTGAGCCGGTGACGGGCGACGATAAGGCCATTGCCCGCGGCCTGAAGCGGCGTAATAAGGAGCAGCGCGAACTCTTCGCCAGGGGCAAGTATCAGGCGATCCTGCCCTTTGATCTACAAGACCCGAAACTGGGCAATCTGGCGGCGGATTATCAGCGGCTGGTGGCGCTGCCCGAAGACACGCCGGAGCAGGTGCATGCCAAGCGCCAGTTCTACGAGGAAATGCGCCGCAGGCTGGGCTACGAGAGCAGCGGGCAGTTCTATGCCGATGCCTGGTGCGCGGCCTTCTTCTGGCCGCTGGATGCCGACCACGCCAGCGATGCCCCAACCTATGGCGAGGTGCGGCGCATCGAGCAGAGTCCCTTTGCCGTTAGCCTGTTTCTACGCGAGGAGGTGCGCCGCATCGCCCAGGAGCAGCGTTTCTTCCACTGGCATATCGAGTTTCCCGATGTCTTCAGCGGCGCTGACCCCGGCTTTGACTGTGTGCTGGGCAACCCGCCCTGGGAGCGCATCAAGCTGCAAGAGGAGGAGTTCTTTGCTCCACGCGCCCCGGAGATTGCCAAAGCGCCTAATGCCGCCGCCCGCAAGCGCCTGATTGCCGATTTGCCGAAGACGCGCCCCGCGCTCTATGCCGCCTATCTGCATGCCTTGCAGCAGGCCGAGCGCCAGAGCAAGTTCTTCCGCCAGTCCGGGCGTTATCCCCTGACCGGCAAGGGCGACATTAACGTCTACAGCATCTTTGCCGAGAATGACCGCAGCCAAATCTGCCAGAGAGGGCGCGCAGGCATTATCGTGCCAACCGGCATTGCTACCGACGATACCAATAAAGCGTTCTTTGGGGATTTGTTATCCAGGCGTGCCCTGACAAGCCTGTATGACTTCGAGAACCGAGAAGATATTTTTCCAGGTGTGGGACATGGGCGGCAGAAGTTTAGCCTGATAACCTTATGTGGCAATGGGCATGGACCTACTACTATTGATCTGCTTTGTTTTGCTACACGTGTGGAGCATCTGAGCGAGCCAGAGCGGCATTTTACCCTCTCGCCTGAAGACTTCGCGCTCATCAATCCTAACACGCGCACGCTGCCTATCTTCCGCTCGAAGCGCGATGCTGACCTGACCAGGCGGCTCTATCAGGCCGCGCCCGTGCTGGTAGATGAGCGCGGAGATGAGCCAATTAGCCCCTGGGGCGTGCAATTCATGCGGATGTTTGATATGTCCAACGACTCGCATCTCTTCCGCACGCGGGCGCAGCTTGAGGCGGAGGGGTACACGCTGGGCGATGATGGCCTCTTCCGCGCTGCCGATGAGCAGCCGGTGTATGTGCCGCTCTACGAAGCCAAGCTCTTTCACCAGTTCGATCACCGTTTTGCCACCTTCGAGGGCGGCCCTGCCGAGGACAGGGCACGCGACACCACCGAAGAGGAACATCGTAACCCGGCCTATCTGCCCACGCCGCGCTATTGGGTGCCAGGCGCGGAAGTGGAACGGGCGCTTGGCGATTGGAAAGCGCCCTGGCTGCTGGCGTTCAGGGATATTGCACGAAGCACTGACGAGCGAACTACCATCTCAGCAATCTTGCCAAGAATAGGCGTTGGGCATACAGCCTCGCTCATGCTGATAGACCAATCTCTACAATTATCTGGCTTTCTACTGATGAGTAATCTGAACGCTCTGCCATTTGATTATGTGGTACGGCAGAAGATAGGCGGCACTCACCTTACCTATTTCATCGTCAAACAGCTTCCGGTTTTGCCGCCGGAGACGTATGAACAACATAGAGGGGGTGAGCGGCTTTCGGACTGGGTGACAAAGCGGGCGCTGGAGTTGACCTATACCAGCGATGATATGCGCCCGCTGGCGCGGGAGTTGGGCTATGATGGGCCGCCCTTCGTCTGGAACGAGGCGCGGCGGGCGCGGCTGCGCGGCGAACTGGACGGTCTGTACGCCCATCTCTATGGCCTCTCGCGGGCCGATCTGGAATACATCCTGGGCACGTTTCCCGTCCTGCGCAGGAACGAAGAGCGGGCTTATGGCGAATATCGCACAGCGCGGCTGGCGCTGGCGGCCTATGATCTGCTCGCGCCGGAGATGGCGGGCGCGCAGGAGCGGGCTGGAAGGGAATACATCTGATAGAAAGGCAGGCAATGGGCATGCGTCAGAAGCACAAGAGCGAGGGGACGCGCCACGAACACCCGCTGCCGCGCGTGCGCACCAGCTATACCTACCTGATGCGTGGTGCGGCGCTCGTGCTGGCCCTCTGCGTGATCGGTCTTCCCGTGAATTTTGCCTTGGGGGGAGACACTGATAGTGGAGTGACGGCGCTCCTTATTGTCGGGGAGATGATCTCTCTCTTGTTCCTGGTGATTGCCGCGCTGTTTCATCGCGCGGCGAAGAAGGCCATCCCCAGGATGCTGAAGGATCCGCTGACTGTGCATTGGAGCTACAGCCCCACAGACTGGCAGCGCTTCACCGCGCAGGCATGGCGGCGGAGCATCCGCCACACGCTGATCACGACGGGCATCTTTTGGGGCATTGCACTGGTGGTGGTGCTGATCCTCTTCGCCACGGCGCAGGGCGCATTCAACCTCGCCGCAGCAGTCGCCATTGGGACGGGGGTGGTGTCTGGCTTGGGCCTGCTGCTCTTCGTGTTCGATGCCTTGACCTTCTGGGCCAGGCGACGCCATCTCACCAGCGATGCCTATCTCAACTGGGAGGGGGTCATCCTGAGCGGCTGGTATTACCCGATGCGCGGCCCAAAGAAGGTGACTTACACGGCGGGGAACCCGGCCATGCTGCACTACGATGTTGGTTCAGGACGCAGCCGCTATCGGCTGGCGGTGCCCGTGCCGCATGGCCGCGAGGCCGAGGCTGAACGCATAGCCTGGTATCGGTAGCACAGCAGAGCGGTATCTCGTTCCTTTGCCCCTGACTGGAGGAGTGTAGAAGAGCAAGGAAAGGCAGTGATGCGATGAATCCGTTTTTGACATTGCGCGAGGTGCAGGCAGCGTATCAGTGCTATGTGGGCACGTTCCAGCGCTTTCAGCATCCGGCCATTCGCCAGTGGATAGACGAGCGCGTGGCTTCCGGCAGCATCCTCTGGCGCGAGCCGTTTCTGCAACTGGGACGGCGCTTCCAGCGCGGCGAGACGTTTGCCGAACTGGTCGCTGACCCTGCCGTGCGCCTGCACCCTGATACCGCCCGCTGTTTCACCGTCAGCGCCGGGGACCGCGCCGCCGCGCCGCTGCACCCGCATCGCCATCAGTCCGAGGCCGTGCGGTCTATCCTGGGCGAGCGGGCCAATACGATTGTCGCCACCGGCACCGGCTCCGGCAAAAGCTACACCTTCGGCATCCCCATCGTCTCGGAGTGCCTGCGCCTGCGCGATGAGGGCGTGCCAGGCATCAAGGCCATCATCATCTATCCGATGAACGCGCTCGCCAACAGCCAGTATGATGATCTGGCGCGGCGGCTGGCCGGGTCAGGGCTGCGTATCGCGCTCTATACCGGGGACACCGGCTATGCTCAGCAGGACGCGCTGGCCGCCTATACGCAGGCCACCGGGCGCACCCAGCCCTACGACAGCGAGGTGCTGTCGCGCAAGGAGATTCAGGAGCGCCCGCCCGACATCCTGATGACCAACTATCAAATGCTGGAACTGATTCTGACACGCTTTGAGGATCAGGTTCTCTTCCCGCCAGAGCATGCCGGAGCGCTGCGCTTCCTGGTGCTGGATGAGGTCCACACCTACACCGGCAAGCGCGGGGCGGATGTGGCGTGCCTGATTCGCCGCCTCAAGCAGCATACCGGCACGATAGGCAGGCTCCGCTGTATCGGCACCAGCGCCACCGTGCAGAGTGCGGGCGCGCGAGCGACCAGCGGGAGCGAGCATGCGGGAACCGGGTTTGGGCAAGCGCCCGTTCCCGAAGGGGGCGCGGCAGAAGACGCCCGCGCCCTGATTGCCGCGTTTGCCACCAACCTCTTTGGCGAACCCTTCGCGCCCGCGCACGTCCTGGTCGAACACTCTATCCTGCCGGGCGGGACAGGCAGCAGCCTCTTGCCGCCGGAGATCACCGTCACCGAGGCGATGTTGCAAGCCTTCAACGGCGCGGAGGAGCATCTGCTGGAGCAGGCTACGCCGCTGGCTGAGGCGCTGCTGGGCCGGGCGCTGTTGCCCGCCGAGCGGACCCGCGAGGGCCTGGGCATCGCGCTGGCCGAGCAGGCCACGCTCTACTTTCTTGACCACGAATTGAGCAGCGCGCCCATTTCGCTGGAGGCGGCGGTGGCGCGCTATCAAGCCGCCTATCGCCAGGGCCACTCCCTTGACGCCTGCCGACGGGAACTGCTGGCCGCGCTGCTCGTTGGGCAGGTGGCAACCATGCCCGTCTATGACCGCCAGGAGCCGCGTCTGGTTCCCAAGCTGCATGCCTTTTTCAGCCAGGGGCGCAGCATCCACGCCTGCCTGACCTCTGCTGGCCTGCACCTCAACGACCGGGGCGATCTGCTCTGCCACGAGTGCGCCCAACAGCAGCGCCAGGCGCAGACCTTCCCGCTGGTCTTCTGTCGTGGCTGCGGGCAGGAGTTTTATGGCGTGGCCTTGCAAGACGATGGCACGCTGCTGCCCCGCGATCTGGACGGCCTGGACGTGGCAGGTGAGCCGCTCTATCTCGCGCCCATCATCTATGACGCTGAGCAGATGCCCCTGCCTGATGCCTGGCTGACGCCCAAAGGAGCCATCCAGAAGCGCTATCAGGCATCAGTGCCAACAGTCGCCAGCTATTGCCCGACGCACAACCGGCTCAACAGCGTGTGCGACTGCCAGGAGCAGCGGCGCGTCACTGTCGTGCCGGTGCCGTTTCTCTTCTGCCCCTCCTGCGGCATCACCTATGACCGCCGCTCGCGGGAGTTCAACAAGCTCTTCTCCTTTGGCTCGGTGGGCCGCTCGACGGCGACGGATGTGGTCGTGGGGGAGACGCTGCGCGCCCTGCCGCCGGACGAGCGCAAGCTGATTGCCTTCTCGGACAACCGCCAGGATACCGCCTTGCAAGCCGCGCATATGAACAACTTGCAGCGTCGGCTGCATTTTCGCCGGGGATTGGTCGCGGCGCTGCAAGAGGCAGGCTGCGTCGTGAATGAGGATGGCAGCGAAGCTGATGCCCAGGCGCCCGCGCTGGAACTGGACGAACTGGGCCAGCACATCTTCAACGCGCTCCAGCGGCATCACGCCCTGCCGGTGTATACCCGCTCGGAGGGTAAGTACAGCAGTTCCAGGGGCGACGACATCCGCTATCAGCGCTATCTGCGCTTTGGCGTGCTGCAAGAACTGGAGTCCTCGCGCCGCCGCAACCATCTCAACCTGGAGGATACCGGCCTGCTGCTGGTGCGCTACAACGGCCTGGAAGCGTTCGCCGCCGATGAGGACGTGTGGGCGGGCATCCCGCAGCTTGCGCGGCTCTCGCCGGTTGTCCGCACCGACTATCTACAAGGGGTTCTGGACAGCATGCGCCGACGGCGCGCTATCAAGGACGATGACCTGCTCAACTTTAGCGCCTTCGACATGGACGTGCTGGGCAAGCTCAATCCAGACATCTTCTTTCACCAGGGCGGCTATGGCAGCTTCGGTCCCATCGGCTATTCCGACGACGCCAGCAGCACCCGCGACGCGACGGTCAATCGCTGGGCCTCGCCCGGCGGCGTCTTGATGGCCTGGACGCGCCGCGCCTTGAACATCCCCCGCGATGAAGCAGCAGAGGTCATTCACGCGGTTGCCGAGGCCATGCGCCATCCCAACGCGGGCTTTCTGGTCGATCACTACATCCCGCGCGTGGGTCGGCTGACAATGGTGAACCCGGCGCGGCTGCTCTTCCAGTTGAGCCGGGCAACAACGCATCCAACCTGCCCCAAGTGCGGGCTGGTCTTCCACTACCGCGCGCTGCGCGTCTGTACTGGCCCCTCTTGCAGCAGCTTGCGTGAGGAACACTTTGGCCGCAGCTACTTCCTGCGCGAGTATCTGCGCCCGCTCTCTGGCGACGTGCGCGTGGAAGCGCAGGAACACAGCGCCCAGGTCAGCGGCCAGGACCGTCGGCAGATTGAAGAGCGCTTCCGCAAGGCCAGCGACCCGCTCAATACGCTGATCTGCACGCCCACGATGGAACTGGGCATCGACATCGGCCAGCTTACCACCGTCTATATGCGCAATGTGCCGCCTTCGCCCTCCAACTACGCCCAGCGCGCCGGACGCGCCGGGCGCAAGGGCCAGTCCTCCCTGATTACGGTTTTCTGCGGCATCGGCTCGGCGCGTGGCCCACACGACCAGTATTTCTATCAGCACCCGGAGAAGATTATTGCTGGCGCGATTGCGGTCCCGCGCTTTCTGCTGGACAACCGGGCGCTCATTCGCTCGCATATTCATTCGCTGGTGCTGGAGTCGCTGGGCCGTGACCGGCGCTTCAAACTGGACGCGCAGCCAGCCATGATTCTGGATGTCCATACGCCGGACCTGCCGATCTTCCCCGACCTGGAACAGCGAATGCGCGCTGAACTACGTGCGAGCAGTGAAGCGATCTTTCAGGCGGTCTGCGCCGCCTTTGCCGGGGAGCGCCGCGCCTTCCCCTGGCTGACCGACACCCTCATCCGCGACACCATTGAGGGCTTCGTGGACGCGCTGGACCGCGCTTTCGACCCCTGGCGCACCGAATATCAGCGCTTGCTGGAGGAGTTTCATGAGATCAGCAAAGAACTTCTGAGTAAGGGACCATCAGGCGAGCGCATTAACCGCCAGCGAGTAGTCACCGAGCGATTGGCCGATATGCGCGAGGGCAAGAAGGGCTTCTACACCTATCGCTACCTGGGCGCGCAGGGCTTCCTGCCCAACTATGCCTTCCCGCGTCAGTCCACTACTGTCAGCTTCTACGAGATCGAGAACGAGGTGAGCCGCGAGCGCCCGCTGGCGCTGCGAGAATACGCGCCGGGCAATTCCATCTACTACCGGGGCCACCGCTACGAGGTGATTATGGCGCGCCCGCGCACTAGCCGGGGCGCGCCGTCCTTCGATGATTTGCTCATCTGTCCGGTCTGCGAAGCGGCTTACCTGGGGCTGGACGCCAGGCTTGCTGCCTGCACCACCTGCGGCGCCTCCTTACTGGCGACCCATGCCAATCCGCACGCGCTCGCCATGCCGGATATGCTTGCCAGGCGGCGCACCTCCATCACTGCCGATGAGGAAGAGCGCACCCGCCTGGGCTATCACATTACCGAGCATTATCAGATGGGCAAAGGCGCGCGGCGGTATCGTCTCAGCCTCCAGGACGGCGCGGCTGGCGCTCCGCCGCTCCTGGACCTGAGCTACGAGCATAACGGCCACCTCATCCTGGTTAACGAAGGGCTGGTGCAGGCCGACCGCGAGGATGGCGAGCAGGGCTTCGTCCTCTGCCGCAAATGCAACCGCTGGCTGATCGGGGAAGAGCGCGCCCTGGACCATCTGGACCCGGAGAGCGAACGCGCCTGCCGCAGCGGAGCCACAGCGGAGGACCTGGCGCATCAGGTGGTCCTCTACAGCGCGGCGCAAATGGATGTCCTGACGCTCGACGTGCCGCCGCCTGAAGACCTGCCTCGCGCTGCCTGGCAATCCTTCTACATGAGCCTGGGAACGGCGCTCCTGCACGCCACCACCATCAGCCTGGACCTGGACGAAAGCGAACTGGGCGGCTTCCTGGCTCCGCACCCGTTGGATGCTGACCGCAAGCGGATCATCCTCTACGAGACGGCAGAAGGCGGCGCGGGAGCCGTCGAAGCGCTGACCGACGCCAGCCGCCTGGCGCGCATCGCTGCTCGCGCCTGCGAAATCCTGCACGAGCCGGTGGATACGTCGGCTGCCGTGACTCCAGAGGATGGCTGCGAGCGCGCCTGTTATGAATGTCTCTGCTCGTTCTATAACCAGCGCAATCATTACCTGCTCAACCGCCATCTGGCGCTGCCTGTCTTGCGTTCGCTCTGCCAGCCCCTGGTGAGTACGCTGCTTTCGGCTGCGCCCGGCGCTCTTGTGGCGGCTGAGGACGCGCTGCAAGCGTTACTCGTCCGCTGCCAGAGTGAGCTAGAGGGTACTGTCTTGCGCGCCATTGCAGCCGGTGGTCTCCCACTGCCGGATGAGGCGCAGCATCTCTGTCAGGATAATGCCGGGGTGCCAGTCGCCTCCGCCGATTTCTACTATGCAGAGCAGCGGCTGGCCGTGCTGGTGGATGGACCACCGCACGCGCAGGATTACGCCCAGGCAGGCGACCAGCAGCGCCGCATCAAATTGAAGGGGGCGGGCTACAGCGTGGTGGTCATCAAGCACGATGCCATCGCTGAGGGGCTGCGGCAGCTTGCAGAGCGGCTGGGCGTGGCATTGAGGCTGAGCTATGCCGATGAGGCGGCGCGTCCAGAGGCTGCGGCAGCATTACCGGGCGTGCCTGAGAAGCGTACCAGTCTCTGGGCGCCCTGGATGTATGATGACAGCGCAGCCGTCTTGTATCCCGTCCTTCAGGCGCTGGACCAGGACGGCTGCCCCGCGCCCGATGCGGTCGGGCGCGACCTGATGGTCGATGGTCGGGTCGCTGGCACGGTGGAATTGTGCTGGTCCGGGCTGCATCTGGCCGTCGCGTTGCCAGGCCAGGTTTCTGAGGAAGCCCGGCAGAAACTGGCGGCTGGCGGCTGGCAGATCATTACAGCAGACCCGGCGCACCTGGAGCGAGTTATTACATCCCTGCGCCAGACCTTGCTGGCAGGGGCACCTATCAACCAACATGGAGAAGGAGCCTAGGATATGGCCGCCAGGAAAGGACTACCTCGGATTGATGTTTCCAGGCGCTGTTTTGATGCCATTGCCAGACTGCCCGCGAATGCGCGCACCGCGTTGAGTGACTGCCTGACCAAACTCCGGCAGGACCCAGCCCACCCATCGCTCAACTATGAAGCCATCAGGACAGCGGCTGACCCGCGCCTGCGCTCGATTCGCGTCAATGACCAGTACCGGGCAATCGTCACCCTCCGGGAAGGCAGTAACATTCCCTTCCTGTTGTGGGTGGATAAGCATGATGAAGCCTATGCCTGGTCTGCTCGCCACCGCTTGGAGACTGATGCCGACCTGGGTGAGCTTGCTATCGTCGAGATTCGAGAACGGCAGGAAGAGGCCACCTTGCCCGGTCCCATCAGCGCTCCCACGCCGCCACTTGAGCAGGGAGCGTTCTCCATCTATACGGATGAACATCTCATGCAGGTGGGGATTCCTAAATATCTGCTGCCTGCATTACGCCAATGCAGAACAGATAATGAGATCGAGGAACTGCTGGGCGATCTTCCTGCCCCGCTGGCAAATCTCGTGCTGGAACTTTGGACCGGCGAACCGCTGACGGTAGAGATCAACCAGCCTCTTGAGCAAGAGCCTGAACAAGACACCCCTGTCGCTGCGCCCCCCGCCTTCGAAGTGGTCCGCAATTCTGTGGAAAGCAGTCGTCACTTTGTAGCCATTACTACTGAAGAAGATTTGAAACAGGCCCTGACGTATCCGCTGGAACGCTGGCGGGTCTTTCTCCATCCAGAACAGCATGCCATTGTACGGGCCAATTTCGATGGCCCGGCGCTGGTGAGCGGCGGAGCGGGCACGGGCAAAACAGTGGTTGGGCTGCATCGGGCGCGTTACCTGGCGACGGAAGTGTTTACTGCGCCAGATGATCGGGTCTTACTAACGACCTATACCTACAATCTGGCGCAAGACCTGGAGGAGTTGATCGAAAGCCTCTGTGGCAGCCATCAGGATGTTCGCCAGCGGATTGTGGTCCGCCATGTACACTCGCTGGCAAAGCAGATACGTGCCCTGGCGGGAGAACACTTTGAAACACCCAAAGAGGGGGAAGACCTGTACCTGATGCAAGAGGTACTGCGCCAGCAGAACCCTTTGAACCTTCCGGCTACCTTTTACCTGGCTGAATGGGAGGATGTGGCACAGGAGCGGGATGCGTTGACCGAAGACGCCTATCTTCAGGTAGATCGGGCAGGGCGGGGGCGCGCCCTTACCCGCCGCCAGCGCGCCGACATCTGGCAGGTTTTTGAGCAGTATCGGCACAAGCTGGCAGCCAATAGGAAAGAAGAGTGGCCTTTGGTAGTGCGCCGCGCCCGCGAACTGATCGAAACCGGCCAGGTTCAACTCCCCTATCGCTATCGGGCGGTGATTGTCGATGAAGCGCAGGACATGGGTACGCAAGAGATGCGCCTGCTGCTGACGCTGGTTGGTCAGGGGCCAAATAGCCTGCTCCTCCTGGGTGATACCCGCCAGCAGATTTACAAACGTGGCTCCTATGTGCGTCTGCTGAACATCCCCATTGGGCGGCGTCACAGGCAACTGCGCCTGAACTACCGGACGACGGAGCAGATTCGCGCGGTGGCCTCTACAGTGCTGACCGGCGGAACGGCTCTGACGGGCGAGCCGCTGCCTCCTGATGACAGTATCTCCTTACTGCGTGGCCCTGACCCACATGTGCAGCGTTTTACCACTGCGGCTGAAGAAGAGCGAGCAGTGGTTGCCAGGATTCAGGAAACCTTGGGCATGATGCGCCCGGAGGAGATTGTTGTAATTGCGCGCACTAAGCTGACCTTGAACCACTATACCCAGGTGCTGCGCGCTGCTGGTATCTCCCATTCCAAGATTGAACGAGGGCCGCGTGGCGCTGGAGTGCAACTGGCGACTATGCACCGGGCCAAAGGGCTGGAGTTCCGCGCCGTCTTCGTGGTCAACTGCTCTGCCGGGGTGGTGCCCCAGCCCCCAAGAGGCGATGTGGATGATGAGGCGGCCCGCGCCGATCACGAGGAGCGAGAAAGACGGCTGCTCTATGTGGCGATGACGCGCGCCCGTGAACTGTTGTGGATCAGCGGCGTGGGAAGTCTCAGCCCGTTCCTGGTCTGATTCTGGTGCCAGTCAGGAGACCACGTGACATGCTCCCCTTCCCTCAAGGGAAGGGGCTTCTCGGCCAACAGCACCACTGAGGCACAAAAGAAGCCGCCGGGATACAGCAAGCATCCCGGCGTCCACAGCGTGCCCGACTGGATTTGAACCAGCGACCTTTGGCTCCGCAGGCCAACGCTCTATCCGCTGAGCTACGGGCACAGGCGCGAGAAGCACTTCACTTCCAATGCGCAGTAATAAGCATACCGCACCAGCGGGCAAATGTCAAGCATTACCAGCAGTTGGGCAGCAAAGTGCCCTCGATTCCCAGGAAGCGCAGCCGCGCCGCGTTTCAGCGAGGCACGGCGTATCCTGCGACGCGATCTGAAAAATGGCAGGCGGCATAATGCCCAGTGCCGGTCTTGTCCTCCAGCGGCGGCTCAACCTCCCGGCAGATTGCCTGGGCCAGTGGGCAACGGGTATGAAAACGACAGCCAGAGGGCGGGTTCAATGGACTGGGCACATCGCCAGACAGGATAATCCGCTGCTTACGCAGCGTTGGGTCAGGGATCGGGGCCGCAGAGAGCAAAGAGACCGAATAAGGATGCTTGGGGTTATTATACAGTTCGCGGCTCTCGCTTAACTCCACCATCTTCCCCAGATACATCACCCCCACCCGGTCGCTGATATATTCCACGACTGACAGGTTATGGGCAATAAAGAGATAGGTCAGTCCAAACTCTTCCTGAAGGTCTTTCAGAAGATTGAGCACTTGCGATTGAATGGAGACATCCAGCGCGCTGACCGGCTCATCGCAGACCACAAACTTGGGGCGCAGCGACAATGCGCGGGCGATACCAATACGCTGGCGCTGGCCGCCGCTGAACTCGTGCGGATAGCGCCGGACATATTCAGGGCGCAATCCCACCTTTTTCAGATAAAATTGCGCGGTTTCTTCACGCTCTTTTCGGTTTGACATGCCTTGAGCGCGCAGCCCCTCACCGATAATATCGCCCACCGGCATGCGTGGGTTCAGTGAAGAATAGGGGTCTTGAAAGATGATTTGCATATCGCGGCGCAGGGGCTTCATCGCCGCCAGAGGCAGTTTGAGGATGTCCTGGCCCTCGAAGAAGACCTCGCCAGAGGTGGCAGGCTGCAAGCGAAGAACCGTGCGCCCGGTGGTCGTTTTGCCGCAGCCGCTTTCACCGACCAGGCCAAAGGTTTCGCCGCGTTTGATGGTAAATGAGACATCATCCACTGCCTTCACATCGGCGACCTTCACCCGAAAGAGGCCACCCAGCACGGGATAATACTTCACCAGATGGCGCACATCCAGCAAGACGCCACTGCCAGGCTTGTTGCCACCACCCGCCATCGGAGATGAATCAACGAGGGGGGCGCCGCTTTCAGTGGATTGGGGAGTATCGAAATTCATGCTCATATGCACGTTGCCAGACAGGACTGGCATCCTCCTCAGCCGACTTATTGATCGTCACCCGTAGTTGCCTCAGCATCCAGGGAGCCAGAAGATTCTGGGGACAGCGTTGTACCAGGGAGCGTCGGTGCATTGAGCACGCTTTCCTCTACTGACACCGAGGCGCTCACCGCAAATTCACTTACGCGGGTAGGAGCGTCCAGCACATCGCCACTTTCGGCGCTTATTGATAACTGCGTCTGGGTCTCACCCAATCTCACCTCTGGCACCAGGCGCTGCTCGAATGTCCCGGAAGAGGGCTGCTGATAGAGCCAGCAGTGTACCAGATGGTTGCGGCCCACGTCCAGCAGTTTGGGGGATTGCCGCCAGCAAATGTCCATGACGTGTGGGCAGCGCGGCGCAAATGTGCAGCCCTTTGGGAGATTCAATGGATTGGGCACCGAACCTTTAATCACGTTGAGCCGTTGGCCCTTCTTGGCTGTGCCGGGGATGGAATTCAGCAATCCCTGGGTATAGGGATGCCTGGGTTCTTTCAACACTTGATAGACGGTCCCATGCTCTACCACTCCTCCGGTGTACATGACGGTCACATCATCGGCCATTTCGGCAACAACGCCCAGGTCATGAGTAATCAACATCACTGCCGTATTGAACTCGCGCGAGAGGCCGCGCATCAGGTCAAGAATCTGGGCCTGAATCGTCACATCCAGCGCTGTGGTTGGCTCGTCGGCAATCAAGAGCGCGGGGTCTGTTGCCAGCGCCATCGCAATCATCACGCGCTGGCGCATGCCGCCGGAGAGATTGTGTGGATAGTCATGGATGCGCCGCTCTGGCGCGGGAATCCCGACCTTGCGCAGCATTTCAATCGTGCGGTCCGTTTGCTCGCGGCCCTTGAGATGCTTATGCAGTTGCAAGACTTCACCGACCTGATTGCCAATGGTGTAGACCGGGTTCAGCGAGGTCATTGGCTCCTGAAAGATCATGGAAATCTTGTTGCCGCGTATCTTGCGCATCTCCTCTTCGGAGAGTTCCAGCAAGTCCCGGCCCTCGAAGATAATTTCGCCAGCTTCGATCCAACCTGGCCGGTCGATCAGACGCATCACGGAGAGCGACGTGACGCTTTTGCCGCAGCCTGATTCGCCGACAATACCCAGCGTCTTGCCTGGCTTGATACGGAAATCCACACCGTCAACGGCCTTGACAATCCCGTCATGGGTTTTGAAGTAGGTTTTCAGCCCGCGAACATCAAGCAGATAGTCTGCCGATGGTGGTTCTTGTACTGACAATGCTCGTAATCCCCTTTCCCCTTTGAATCAGGTCGCCTGGATATGACAGAGGGCAGGAAGAGCAATAGCCGATAGCTTGTTCTCTTCCAGGCCCCATGTCAGTGACGCCCAATGCTTCTCTTTAGTCTTTACTACGCACATCCAGCGCGTCGCGCAAACCATCACCCAGGAAGTTGATCGCCAGCACCGTCAGCAGCAACATCAGGCCAGGGAAGGTCGCCCACCACCAGTTGCCCAGGAGCAGTTCGTCCTGAGCGGCAGTGAGAATGTTACCCCAGGTAGGCGTTGGCGGGAAGATAATGCCCAGGCCCAGGAAGTCGAGTGTCGCCTCCAGGGTGATAAACCCGGCAACGTTGAGCGTAAACAACACGATGATCGGGCCAATCGCGTTGGGGAGGATATGCCGGAAGATGATCCGAAAGTCATTGACTCCCACTGCCTTGGCGGCCTCAGTAAACTCCTGCTCACGGAAGGTCAGGTAGTAGCTGCGCACAATACGTGTGACCCCAGGCCAGGTCAGCAGGCCAAAGGCCAGGATGATGAATGTGGCAATAAAGGTTGAATTTTGGTGGAGCGTGCGATTGTGAATGATAATGGCCGAAACGGCGATCATCAGCGGCAGGAAGGGGATCGACAGGATCATATCGGTAAAGCGCTGAAGCAGCATATCGACCCAGCCGCCAAAGTAGCCGCTGATCGCCCCCATCGCCGTGCCAATCAAGACCGAGAGAAAGGCCGCCCCAATGCCAATCAACAGCGAGATGCGCCCGCCATAGAGGACATCCGACCAGATGCTGTGACCAAGTGAGTCTACCCCCATAATTCGGTCAGGGAAATTGGCGAGCGTCGGGGGAGTGGAGCCGCAGAAGGAGCCGCAAGGAGGAATCGTCGTGATCCACTGGTTGGGAGGGGTTGCATGGGGCAAATCCGGGGGAGTATGAGTAAGGAATGGGGCAAAAATCGTCATGGCAACAATGATCCCAAGCATGGTAGCGCCTACCAGGGCAACCGGATGGCGCCGGAAACGTCGCCAGGCTAGCTCCATCTGAGTAAGCTGCTGGACACTTACCGTGTCGTCGTACTCATCTCCTGGCTCTACCCCTTTCGTTTCCAGGTCGTACTCAGCAGCACTGGTGCCAACTGGCCCCCCATAGCCTCCGGTGCCGCCTGATAATTGACCGGCCACCAGGTAATCCTCCGTTTCTGGACCTTTGCTCATGTCATCAGGCATCTTTCTCCTGCCTTTCTTTCCATCAAGTCTGATCTTATCCATCCTGCCTTCACGCGCGCTCTGTCAATCACAACCAGCACCCCCGGAATCTGCCCGCAGCAAAGCAGGCAGCAATCCAGAGAATCGGCACGGTCAGGTATAGCGGATGCGCGGGTCAATAAACGCATAAGAGAGGTCGGTCAACAGATTGGCAATAATTGTGGCTGCTGCCAGCATCGAGGTGTAGGCCATTACCACCGGATAATCTCCCATTACCGCTGCCTTCACGTAAAACGACCCCATGCCCGGCCACGAGAAGATTTGCTCGGTGACAATCGCGCCGCCCAGCAGGCTCGGCAAAGTCAAGCCGATGTTGGTGACAATCGGCAAGACAGCGTTGCGCACGGCGTGCTTCCAGATCACCAGCCGCTGCGGCAGCCCCTTGGCGCGCGCCGTGCGAATGTAATCCTGGCTGATGACATCGAGCATGCTGGCACGCATGAAGCGGCTATCACCTGCCACGCCGACAGTGGCAAGGACGATTACGGGCAGCGTCAGATGCGCCGCCAGATCACCCAGCGCGGTGAACGGATGGGTGACAAAGTAGGCGCCATAATCTGGGGCACCAAAGGGAGGTGACTGGCGCAGGTCGACTAACCCGGAGAACGGCAGCAAGGACTTGGTATACCCAGGATTGCTTGGATCGGGCACCCGGATGACGACGCCAAAGAGGATGATGAGCATCAGGCCGTACCAGAAGGTAGGCAGCGAAAACAGCATGTAGTTGATAACCGTGAAGACTTGATCGAAGAGTGAATAGCGGCGCAGCGCCGAGAAGATGCCCAAGGGGATCGCCATCAACTCTTGAAAGATAAAGGCCGTTCCGATCAGGAGGATGGTAGCTGGGAGCCGGGCGCGGATTTCATCGATCACTGGCAAGCCGGATTGGGTGGAATTGCCCAGGTCGCCGCGCACTACCGCGCTGAGCCATTTGAAGTAGCGCACATAAATGGGCTGATCCAACCCGAACTTATGCTTGAGGGCAGCCAGCACTTCTGCCGACACTTTTTTGCCGGGGCCAACATAGGCCGCCAGTGGTCCGCCATCGGGGGTGATGCTCACCAGGAAAAAGAGCAGAACGGTAATTCCTAGAAAGATAGGGATAGCAATGAGCAAGCGCCGGATGGTGTAGGTAAGCATAACACCTGCCTTCCTTCTTAATCGAGAAGAGAGATACTATCGGACATTGTGATAGCTTCGCTCAGAAATCTGGCTTGCGCATCGGTACGAAGGAACGATAAAGACTCCCCGGCCTGGCTTATATCTGAATAAGAAGCGCCTGCCTGGTTGCAACTGCTGCTGGTGAAGATACTTACCCTGGATTGTAGCATAGCAACCGATAGGGCGTCAATTGAGTTCGGGAAGCTGTGCCTGGAGAGAGCCAACGCATGAAATCCGATGGCAGCAGCGATGCTTCCTGGTGTCCTCCTGCCTGGTGAGAAATTAACCTCTTGTTATCCTTCTCCCTCTTCACTTAAAGAATAACAATTTGTTATTTCTCCCTTCTGTAATATGTACGCCGACAGGGTACAATTTCTCACGCCAGGAGTCAGAACCTTGCGCTGAGTGCCCGTTTTCGCTATGCTACTGACATCTAGATGCTTTCCTAGATAGATACTACGCCAGTCAGCCACAGGGCGACGAGCGAGCTTTGCCAGAGAAGGAGCAGCGCCTCTCATGTCTACCACGCATACGGAGCATCTTCTGGTTCAGACTGTTCAGGGCGTCAGAACCCTGACCCTCAACCGGCCTGATCGCCTGAACGCTTTAAATACCCCGCTGGCCGAGGCCATTCAGGCCGCAATTGTCGAGGCTGGGGCGGATGATGATGTGCGCGTCATCGTTTTGACAGGCGCCGGGCGGGGTTTCTGCGCCGGGCTGGACCTGAGCGATGGTGGCCCATCACCCTTTGAGGCCCAGGAGCGGCAGGCCCGGCTTGACCCGCTGGGCTGGGTCGGTCGGCAGGCACTGACGCTGACCAGATGTGATAAACCCATTATCGCAGCGATCAATGGGGCGGCAGCGGGCGCGGGTCTCTCGCTGGCGCTGGCTGCCGATATTCGACTGATGGCCTCTGGCGCACGCATTACGACGGGCTATCTGCGCCGGGGATTGGTTCCCGATGGCGGCATGGCCTATTTCCTGCCGCGCCTGGTGGGCGCGTCTCGCGCCGCTGAGTTGATTTTGAGTGCGCGAGACATTGATGCAGATGAGGCTGAGCGCATCGGACTGGTCAGCCGGGTCTTGCCAGCAGAAGGCTTTCAAGAGGCGGTTGCCAGTTATGCCGCCGATCTTGCGAGCGGCCCGCCGATTGCGCAGACGCTGGCGAAGCGTCTGCTGGTGCAGAGTCCCGACCTTGATCTGCTTACGATGCTTCAGTTGGAGCTTGCCAGTATCAAATACTGCTTTACGACGGAAGATGTGCGCGAGGGGATGCTGGCCTTCTTGCAAAAGCGGCGCCCGGCATTCAAGGGGTTGTAAATAGCTGACAAAAGTATTGCCATATCTGGCTATTTTGTGCTAGAATAGAGCCATGAAACTGAGCCAATATGCCAAACGCGCCGGAGTCAGCTATAAGACCGCCTGGCGGTGGTGGAAGCAAGGCCAGCTTGACGCCTACCAGATGCCCACCGGGACGGTGATTGTGCGGGAACCCACCCTGCCCACGCCCAAGACAGGGCGCGTGGCGTTGTATGCCCGTGTCTCCTCTGCTGACCAGAAAGCTGACCTGGACCGCCAGATGCAGCGCTTGCGCGATTACGCGGCGGCCAAAGGCTACAGCGTCTCCAAGGAAGTGAGCGAGATTGCTTCCGGCCTGAACGATCACCGCCCCAAACTCAGCAAACTGCTGACGGACCCCACCATCGGCACGCTGATTGTCGAGCATCGAGACCGGCTCACCCGCTTTGGCTACGAGTACATCCGGCAACTGTTGGAGACGCAAGGCCGCCATCTGGAAGTGCTGTTCCCCTCAGAGACAGAACAGGAACTGGTGGATGACTTTGTGGCGGTCATCACCAGCATGGCAGCCCGCATCTACGGCCAGCGCAGTTCCCGGCAAAAAGCTGCCAAAATCCGGGCCTGTGTCGAACGGGTGATGCAGGAAGGGGACGCCTGATGCTGGTGACACGGCCTACCAGACAGAACTGGACTTGAATGATCAGCAAGCCACCGCCTGCAAGCAGCACGCGAGCGCAGCCAGATGGGCATACGATTGGGGCTTGCGTACCAGGCAAGAGCGCTACAAAGCGACGGGCAAGCGTCCGGGCGCAATGGAACTGCACCGGGAACTGAACGCGCTGAAAAAGAAGGCAGCCAGAACCGGCGCAAAGCGGCGCGTCACCTTGCCACACTCTACCGGAAGGTCGCCAATCAGCGCCAAGACACGCTGCATCAGGTCACATCTCATCTTGCGAAAACCAAGCAAGTGATTGTCATGGAAGACCTGCATGTGGTGGGGATGCTGAAGCATCATCATCTGGCGCAAGCGATAGCCGACGTAAGCTCCTCCGAGTTCAAGCGGCAACTGCTCTACAAGGCGGCCTGGTATGGCAGCCGGGTGGTGCTGGCAGATCGGTGGGAGCCATCCAGCAAGGCGTGCAGCGGCTGTGGCTGGATGAAGGAAGACACTGGAGTTTCTGCTCAGCCCCACGCGCGATACGCAAGCCGCCAAACGGTTTTTCTCCAAAGCGTTCACTGCGGCGCACACGACAACGCCTCGTGTTATCATCATAGACAAAAATGCGGCGTACCCCAAGGCGCTCACCGCGTTCGAAGCCGCCGGGGCCGTGCCAGCCGCGTGCGAACTGAGGCAGGTGAAGTAGCTCAATAACCGCATCGAGCAAGACCATCGGTTCATCAAACGACTCGCCGCGCGCGTTCCTCCCAAAGTTTTTGCAACACAGCCTTGCTGGCAGTGTGGGCAAGCTGGATGCTTCATAAGGGCTATGCTCTCATTGCTCTGCTTCTTTCGCCACTCCCTTCGCCTTTGTCGGAAACCATAGCCTATGCTATAATTTGACACGGCACCACAAGCACCGCCAGGGTTGCCTGCACTACGCAGAGGCTAAAGCCACCTGGTTGGTCCATATACTATGGCAGCGCCGCGCTCTTTTGGAGGTATATGTGGCAAATATAGGCTATTTATATGCCCTGCTCTATTTTCTTGTGGGGTGCATGCTGGTGGTCGTTGGCCTGACTGCCGCGAAGGTTGTCGGTCGCTTTACCATCAGGAAACACCCATCCAGCAGCAAAAATGTGATCTACGAATCCGGCGAGACACCCCTTGGCAGCGCCTGGGTGCAATATCCACTGGCTTTTTATGTCTTTGCCCTGCTCTTTGTGGCCTTTGATGTGGATATTGTCTTTTTGATCTCCTGGGCCGTTGTCTTCCAGCAGTTGAGTTGGTTTGGCTTTGTCGAGATCACCTTCTTTATCGTTGTGCTGGCATTGGGACTGATCTATGCCTGGCGTAAAGGAGTGATTCGATGGATATAGTATCACGTGCCGCACAACCTGGCGGCGCATCTGCCAAGCTGCCTCTGGCTTTCCAGCCAGATCATATCGCCGAACTCACTCGCGCGCTGCATAGCCTGGATGGGCTAGTGGGCCATCCTGTGCTGATGGGTGGCGGTGTCGTTGGTATCGAGGTGGATCGCGCTAAACTGGTGCAGTTCTGCCGCGTGCTGCGCGATGAACTGGGTTTTGAGATGCTCAGTTCCGTCTCCGGCGTGGATATGCGTGATCACCTGGAGACGGTTTATCATATTCGCTCGCTTGCCCACAACTGGCTGCTCCAAATCAAGGTAAAGCTGATGCCGGGCAATCCACAGGTGGATAGCCTGGTTGGCATCTGGCCTGCGGCCAACTGGCTGGAGCGCGAGACCTATGACCTCTTCGGCATTATTTTTACAGGCCATCCCGACCTGCGCCGGATTCTGCTGGATGATGAGTTTGAGGGATACCCGCTGCTCAAGAGCTTCCATCCCACGCCTATGACCGTCCATGATCGCGCAACCACCCAGGTGACGCCGGAAGAGGCGCTTTCGGGTGAGGCGCAGCGTGGTGTGGAGCGGGTGGTTTCCAAGCGGCTCGGCCAGGGCACATTGGAGCGTTTACACCCCGGCACGCCAACCTTTGGGCACGCCCACTATCCTGAGCAGCCCGGCGTGCCAGAAGATGAAGGCGTGGACTAGGACCAGTTTGAAGGAGCGATACTCTACTATGGCGATAGACCAAGGGAATCAGCAAGACACGCACCTCTATATTGAAGGTGCCGAAGGACTGCGCTCTGAGGAGATGGTCCTGAATATGGGGCCGCAGCACCCCTCGACGCATGGCGTGCTGCGCCTGGTTTTGACCCTTGATGGCGAGACGGTGGTGCATTGCACACCCGTCATTGGCTATCTGCATCGCGGCATCGAGAAGATTCTGGAGAACCGACCCTATATGGGCGGCATCCGTTATATGGATAACTCCGATTACCTCTCGCCGATGCTCAACGAGACTGCGTATGTCGGAGCGGTCGAGCAGTTGATGGGCCTGGAGCCGCCGCGCCGCGCCCAGTATATCCGGCTGATGACCAACGAGATGCAGCGCATCGCCAGCCACATGGTTGCCATCGGCACGTATCTGCTGGACCTGGGCGCAATGACCCCCATTCTCTACTGCTTCCGTGACCGCGAAGGCATTCTCGATCTGTTTGAAGCGCTGGGCGGGAGCCGCTTTAATGTCAACTATATGCGCATCGGTGGGGTACTGCACGATTTTCCACCGGGCTGGCTCCATCGGTTGGAGCAGTGGTGCAGGACTTTCGATCAATCGTTAAAAGAATTAGAAGATCTGGTGACGGGGAACGAAATCTTTGAAGCGCGCACTCAGGGAGTCGGCTATATTGACCCCCAGCAAGCCATTGCCTACGGACTGACCGGCCCAAACCTGCGCGGTTCCGGCATCAATTTTGATCTGCGCGTGGATCGGCCCTACATGGCTTATCGTGAGGTGTCAGTGAACCCGGCGGTCCGCCAGGAGGGCGATGCGTTTGCCCGCTTCCGCGTGCGCCTGGATGAATGCTATGAGAGCCTGCGCCTGATTCGCGTGGCGATGGATACGCTGCCCGGTGGACCAATCTCCACCCGCACGCCCATTGCACTGCGCCCACCGCGCGGCGAGACCTACTTCGCGGTGGAGAGCAGCAAAGGCGAACAGGGTATCTATCTCATCAGCGATGGCTCGGAGTATCCGTACCGCGCCAAGATTCGTGGCCCGTCGTTCGTCAACCTGCAAATCTTGCCGGAGCTGCTGCGCGGTCACAAGATGGGCGACGTGGTGGCGATTTTGGGAAGTATTGACCTGGTACTCGGTGAGGTAGATCGCTAGCACGCCTCCATATTTGCACATTTGCTAGTTCTACATATTTGCACATTTGCCAGTTAGGAAGGTGATGGCCTTTTATGCTCTCAGATTTCTGGCTAGAAGTTATTCACTTCTTTATTACGCTCATCTTCGCGCTCATCTTTATTCCTATTATTCCCCTGCTGGGCGTCTATCTGGACCGCAAGGTGCTGGGCTTAATGCAGGATCGGCTGGGACCGACGTATACTGGCCCTTGGGGTCTGCTGCAAACCGTTGTGGATATGATCAAACTGCTCTCCAAGGAGGATATTCGCGCCAGCGCAACGGATAATATCATCTTCAGCTTAGCGCCGGTCATGTTCCTGGCGCCCATTATTACTTCGTTTGTCGTTTTGCCGTTCTCTCCCTATATGACCGTCAACGCGCTGGCGACAGGTATTATCTATCTCGTGGCCCTGAGTTCGCTGGATGTCATTGGCGTCTTTATGGCCGGGTGGGGATCGAATAATAAGTATGCCCTGATGGGCGGCCTGCGTTCCGCCGCGCAAATGATCTCCTATGAATTGCCGCTGGTGTTGTCGCTCATCGGGGTGATTATGCTAACCAGCGTGTTGGGTAAGGGTGGCGTAGGCTCGATTGCACTCTCCGACATCATCAATGTGCAATTGCACCCCTGGTGGCTCTGGTTGATCCTCATTCAACCGCTCGGCTTCCTCATCTACTACACCTGTGGTCTGGCGGAAACCAATCGCGCGCCATTTGATCTACCTGAAGCGGAATCGGAACTGGTCGCTGGCTACCTCACGGAGTACAGCGGCCTGCGCTGGGCGATGTTCTTCCTGGGCGAATATACCAACATGGTGATCGTCTCGGCGATTGCGACCTCGCTCTTCCTGGGCGGCTGGTCTGGCCCTGGGGCCGATCAAGGTTTCTGGGTCGGCCATCTGGGTGGTCTCCTGGGCGGGATTATCTTCAATCTCTTTGCCGTCTTCTGGTTCCAGGCCAAACTCTGGACACTGATTTTCGTCTTTGTCTGGATTCGGGCAACCCTGCCGCGCCTGCGCGCCGACCAGTTGATGCGTTATGCCTGGCTGATACTGATGCCGATTACGCTGGTGAATATTCTGATCACCGGCTTTGTTCTGCTGATCGTGCCTGACCTGATGGGCGAGACGATGATCGTAGCTCAGGTGCCAGTGAATGTCTGGATCGCTGGTGCAGTGAACTGGGTCATGTTCTTTACCTATATCCTCCTGTTTGACCGAATTACTGGTGTCTCAGTCAAGGGCAAAATGCCGCGCTGGGCGAAGCGGCAGGCAACCACGCGCAAACAGGCGCAGCCGACACCCCAACCAGCACCCCAACCAACAGCGCTGGCGCAGGCGCAAAAATAACAAGGGGAGAGCCAGAGCAGGAAGCCAGCATTATCTCGGCTTCTGCTGCCCGGCGCTCCGGGGGACGGAGTATCGTGATGAAGCAAGAACGTCGTTCGAAACAGCGTAGCTGGCTGCCTCTGGCGATGGGCGCCGCCGGGCTGGCGACGGGGCTGGTGATTGGGGGTGCGCGGGCGGTTAAAGAGCTAGAGTTTTCAAGCGAATGGGAGATTGATGCGCCAGCAGAGCGCGTCTTCGAGCTGCTGCTGGATACGCGCAGCTATGCCGGGTGGTGGCATGGAATTGTCGGTCGCGTCGATACGGGCGGCCAGACGCTGACAGTCGGAACCGTTGTGCAGGGTGCAGCGCGCCTGCCGGTAGGCTCCATCCCGCTGCCCGCGCTTCGCTTCACCGTTCGCTTCCCACAGATTGAGCGCAACCAGCGTATCCGGGCGCGCGTGACTGGTGATGTTACGGGAATTGCCGAATGGGTACTCGTGCCCCAGCACCAGGGTGTCATCTTGAAGAGTAATGTTCGCCTGCGGCTCACGCACCCGCTGGTAAACCTGGCTGCTCTGATTCTGCCTGAATCGGCATGGCGCACGAACCTGGAGGCATTGTTGCTGGAGGTGCGTGCCGGTCTTCGGCGCGCACTGGAGTTTACCGAGGCCGAAGCTGTGGTCTCCAGGCGCTGAACACTGTGGACGAATACCTGCCTGTCGCGTTGCTACATCTGCGTGAGGTGGAGATTGTGCGCTTATGTGGCCTGACGCGGGCAGCGCGCGGGCAGGAATACATCCGCGCCAATCAAGTTCGCCACCCAGAGCGCGCGGCTGGCACGCTGCAAGGGGCTGTCTTAGACAGCGAGCAAGCCTGGGTGGCAATGGCCCACTTCTCCGACGCCGGCCTGGATAGCTGGGCATGCTCCTGTCTCCCTGCCCCCGCTGATGCCTCCCCATCGCTTGACCAGACTTCGCCTGCGACGGGGGAACGCCAGCCTTGCGAGCATATCGCCGCGCTCCTCTACCTCTGGGTACGTACACCCGGAGCATTTCGCATTCCTGCTGATACGCCGCAAACTGATACACCGCAAGCAGCTTCTCCTCCAGCTTCAGATAGTTCGCAGGCTGCTATCCTAACCAAACAAGTGCCGCCTCCAGATCGCCAGCCTCAGACGCCCCCCTCCACCCTAACCGACGCGAACGTTAATGCCACAAGTTCCACTCCAGCCAACGGGGGCGCCAACACTGCAAAAAACGCGAGATTAGTTCCCGGCACCAGCGATCCGCCAGATCATCTGCCGCGTACCTTACCGCTGCTGCCACTGGCACCTTCCGCTGGCGAACCTGGAGCAGCAGCGCGAGGCGTGGTAATGGCAGATCAGGCTACCGTGCCACAGGGTGCAATGGAGGGCAAAGCGCCAGAAGCCTTGCCGCCAGATGCTGGCCTCCATGAAGAGCAGGCATCATTGCATCTGCCCACGTTACTCTTGCTGGTTGTTGCTCAGGCAGTGGATCAAACGGCGCCTGTGCCCAACGCCGCCACTGCCCAGAAACCCGGCACCCGCGCTATGCCCGACCCTGACGCTGCGCTCCTCCAGCGCTGGGCGCAGCAGCTTAACATCCCACCTGAGCAGATACGCTTTTGCTTTGCGCTGCTGCGTCTCATGGGTTTGCTGCCCGCAGCAGCTCCTGCAAGCCATCCGCGCTTCCCGCGCGAGCCATCTAGAGAAACGCTGCTGCGCGCCTGGCGGGTACTGCTGGGACGATCTCTGGCTGAAGCGCTGCGCGACCTGTTTACCTCCTGGCTGCACGCGCGTTCGGCACGCGAGCTGGTGGAACTGCGCGATGTCGGCGTGCGCGTAGCCTGGCTTAATCAGCGTACTGCTGCGCGCTCGACAGATATTGCCGCCGAGAATCAGGCAGCCCGCCAATCTGTTGTCAATATACTGCGTCGAGTCCCTGCTGGCCGCTGGTGGAGCTTTGGATCGCTGGTAGATGCGGTCTGGCGTTTCCAGCCCGATTTCTTGCGAGGCCATCAGCAGCTTTTTCTACGTCCACACTGGTGGTTGGAACGCCTGCCAGATAGACAGGCGCTTGCTATTGATCGCCGTGCAGACTGGCGCCAGGGCGAAGGCCGCTATCTGGCACTGCTCGTTCGCCGCGCGCTGCACTGGCTGGGTGTGGTGGACCTGGCGCTCGATACGCAGGGCCGCCTCAAAGGATTTCGCGTCACGCCTCTGGGTGCATCCTTACTACTGGGTGCTGCCCCAGATGTCGCTGGCGAGTCTGAGGCGGCGACGCCTTCAACGGGATCGCTCACCAGCATCCTTCAGCCATTAGAAGAAGGTCAGGTATTGCTGCCTCTTGCTGGCTTGAATGAAGCGACGCTGGAAACCCTGCTCTGGTGGTGCCTGCCCAGCGGGGCGACAGCCGATGGCCTGCGCTTCCTGCCCAGCGCGGAATGCGTGGCAGCCGCGCTGGATAACGGGCAATCTCTGGAAAACTGGCTTGCCTGGCTGGAGCAAAGCGAGCCACGTAACAGACCCCAACCTCTGGTGGAAAAGATACGCCGCTGGGCCGCTTCTTATGGGCAGGTACGCCTGTGTGAATCTGCCACATTGCTAGAGGTGGCCGACGCGGCGCTGCTCCCAGAACTGGAGGCTGCACTGAATCTTTCCACACAGTTTGTCGATCACCTGCTTGCCCCTGGTCTGGCCGTGCTGCGACCGGATGCCGCTGAGTCGCTGATTGGGGAACTGCGGCGACGCGGCTATGATCCCTGGATCACCATCAATGAAGCCACTGACCGACCTTGAATTGCTGCGCGCGGCGCCGCCGAGCCATCTCCATGCGATTGCCGAAGCGCGCCGCCTGACACTGCCAGGTTCAGCGACAGCAGGCGGGCCAGCGCTGGAAGAACTGGCCCGGCGGCTGTTTTACGAGCCGTCCTTACGTGAAGCGCTGCGGGGGCTGAGTTCGGCTCAGTGGGCGATCCTGCGCGAACTGGCGCGCAGCGGCGGCCAGGCGCCTAACTTTGACCTGCGCGCCTATCTCCTCGCGGCAGGTCTGGTGCCCGGCGGAGGGCGTGCGCCCGATGCGCAGATCAGGCTCTATGAACTGGCGCTCAGCCGACTACTGACATTGGGCCTCGTTTTCTGGGGACGGCTTGACCTGCCAGGCGCGCGTGAATATGCCAGCGGCGCGCACGAAGGGCTGCTGGTTGTTCCGCCATCAGTGCTGGCTGTGCTGGCCGCACCCGACGCGCCCGTTGAGGCGGCGCCAACCAGCCGCTGGCAGCCGCGCGCGCCGCGCCTGGCTTCGGCAGAGTGTTTGCAGCGCGACCTCTATTTGTATTGGCGCGTCGTGCGCGAGCAGCAAGGTGGGCTGGCGCTGCTGGCAAATGGGCTTCTGCCCAAAGCAGCGCTGCGCCCGCTTAACGCGGCGCTCTGCCTGAAGGCAGAACTTGACGACATGAGAAGCGAGCAGGAGGCTGGCCGCCTCTTCTTTTTACGGTTGCTCGGCCAGGCATTGGGCCTGCTAACCGCAAATGCTGAGACGCTGCAAGCAGCAGATGCTGCGCGATTTTTTGCTCGCCCCTTGTTCGAGCGTATCCAGCAATCTTTTGCCGCCTGGCTGGAAGGAACGTTCTGGAATGAACTCCTGCACCTGCCAGGCATGACCTTGCGCCCACCACCGCCCCCGCTGGAGGTGGCGCGCCCGGAGGTGCTGCGAGCACGGCAGATGGTTCTCAAGCTGCTAAGCGAAGAGGTGGCTGAAGGCTGGATAAGCCGTGCTGCTCTGCTAGCGCTAGGTCGCCTGCGGCATCCACACCTGCTCTTCTCAGGGCATAGCAAAGGGCAGACTGATCGCGCTGCCACCAGAAATCCGTTTGGCTGGGAGTTTCGCCCGCGCGGTAGCTGGCTCTCACCACACGATGGCTGGCTGCGTGTAGAAAGCGCGTTTATGGCAGCAGTGATTGAGGGGCCGCTGCACTGGCTGGGGGCGGTGGACCTGGATGATGCTCCCTCTGGAGAACCGCTTGCCTACCATCTCTCGCCGCTTGGACTGGCGCTGCTGGGGAAGGGCGAACAGCCCCAGGAGTTACGCGAGAACGCGGCGGGGCGGCTGGTCATCCAGCCGAATTTCGAAATGCTGGCCCTGCCGCCAGTACGCGAGGCGACGCTGCTGGTGTTAGATGACATTGCCGAGCGCCAGTCACTCGATCAGGCAGCGCTCTATCGCGTCACACGCGAGCGCTGGCTGCATGCTCTGCGCCAGGGCAGCAGCGCCTCCCTGCTGATTGCACAGTTGGAGCAGATGACTCAGGCAGCACTGCCCCAAAATATGCGTTATTCGCTGCTGGAATGGGAACGCCAGGCACAGCGGGTACGACTGCATCGGCACGTAGCCTTGCTGGAAGTGCAGGAAGCCGCGTTGCTGGATGAGCTGCTCGCTGATGCGGCTCTGGCCCCACTCATTCTGCGCCGCCTGACGCCAAAGGCAGCTCTGGTAGATCGCGCCCGCCTGCCACTCCTCTCCAGCGCGCTGATCGAACGTGGCTATCTGCCCCAGTATAAGCATCCCCTGTGAGCCTTCAGACGTATATTGTATAGGGGACCTGCCAATGTCCTGGGTCAATCAAACGCAGAAGCGAACATGCCAATGGTTGGCATGATCTTTGCGCGGACATCTCTTATAAACGCTTCAGTTCTTGAAGTAACTTTCCAGGTTACTCTACGTATTACTAAAGTGAGATATGCGAGCAATGCCAGCGCTGAATATTAAAGAATCCTGGAGGTCAGGCCCCTCAAAAAGAGGGCCGGGATGATTGCTTCAGCACAGCATGCTCCAGTAATCCCCAAAGATCAATCAAATACCTTAGATCGTCTCAGGTGATTACCGGATGCTCTGCAAACGGCTGGTTAAGTATACTGGACACAGGCGATACGGAAACTTAACAAAGATGGTGCAATCAACTGTCCAGGCATTGGGAGCGATGAACCAGAAGTACCATCCGACTCAATGCACCTTTGATCTGCTGATTGATCGAAGCTAAAGGACGAAGGAGGGGCCGCTATGCACACGAGCGTGCCAAAGACCCGCGACGACCTGATCTGGGAGGAGGGCATAACCGTCGAGCCTCTCATCACGCGGGATACCCCACAAACTGGCAAGCCTTATCAGGCAGAAGCGGCGGATCAGATGGCTGATCTCTCTGCCTATGAGGCGCTGACCCCCGTTGAGGAGATGGAGCCTGTTCCGGCTGATATGGGCCTGGCAACATTTCCAGATGAACTAATCTCTATTGAAGGTGTTGAGGGAGAGCCAGAAGAGATCAGCGATACGGCTGAAGAATTGCCTGATCTTGACCTGGATGATCCCGCGCTGGAGGCGCTTTATGAGGGCCGCTCGCGGCGCTCGTTCCAGGGGGCGGATGGTTCCGAGGATGCCTTTCAAAGCTACCTGCATGATATTCGTGGGCTGTCTTTGATCTCTCATGAGGAAGAACTGCTGCTGGCGAAGCGCGCTGCCTTGGGCGATACGCGGGCGCGCCGACGGTTAGTAGAGGCAAATCTGCGGCTGGTCATCGCTATTGCTCGCCGCTATGTCAACAGCGGTGTGCCGCTGATTGACCTGATTCAAGAAGGGAATATGGGCCTGATGCGCGCCGCCGAAAAGTTCGATTACAAGCGCGGCACGCACTTTGGCACCTATGCGACGTGGTGGATTCGCCAGGCGGTCAGCCGGGCAGCAGGCGAGCAGTCGCGCCTGATTCATCTGCCCGAACATGTGGCGACGCGGCTGCGCAAAGTGCGCCGCGTGGCGGCCCAGATTTCTCAGGAGAGCGGCCTTGACCCTCTGCCGGAGCAGATTGCCGAGGCAGCGGGCATGCCTCTGGAAGAAGTAGATGATCTGCTGCACGTCACCGAGCAGCCGGTCTCCCTGGATGCGCCAGCGGATACCGAGAATCGCTACTCGCTGGCCGATACGCTGGAAGATCGCTCGTCGCAGGCGCCAGCCGATATTGCTTCGCGCCATCTGGTCGGCGAGGAGCTGCATCGCGCGCTCTCGACATTAACCTCCCGCGAACGCGCGGTGGTAACGCTGCGCTATGGCATCGGCGACGGGCGAAGCCGCACGTTGTTGGAAGTCGGGCGCGAGTTAAATATCTCGCGTGAGCGGGTGCGTCAGTTGGAGATGGTGGCCCTGATGAAGCTCCGCCACGCCAGCGCCGCCTACAAGCTCCGCGAGTGTGTGTGAGCAGGGATGTAACAGGGAGTTGAGAAAGGCAGATTGCTCTTGTCCCTGCTCTATTGGTGATATACATCAGGCGGTTATCAGCTAGCGATAACCGCCTGATACTTTTCTTACGACAGCATCTGGAGCTTGCCAGACTGGCAGAGGACGCTGAGCGGAGCGAAGACATAGGCATCGCCGCGCTCGTTCAGCTTGAGCCGACCAAAGAGCGCCAGGATGGATTCGCGGGTGGCAAGCCCCAGGACGGTGCTGGCGGCACTCTCCACCGGGAGGGCGACGCCTTCAGCATCCACCAGCAGCAGCCGCACGCCTGCTTTGCCCTGACCAGCCGCAGGGTTCGTGGCTTGAAGCGCCTGGGGCGCGAAGAGCGCCAGCAGGTCGCGCGGAGCTAGTGGATCGGCGATCTGGGCGGCGAGGCGGCGCCGCAGGACGGCAACCGTCATGACGGCGTGCCGGGCGGCGCGGGCCACTGCATCGGCGGTAATAGCTTGCTTCTGGCCGATGCTGCTCACCTTCACGCGGCGGGGCGGCTGGCTGCGGCTGCTCCCGATCTGGCAGTTGAGCAGCAAAGTGTTATAGGGCCGCTTGCGCTCTCGCTCTATCAGGCGCTGGGGAACGATTTTTCGATCAAGCAGCACCTCGCCGCTCTCCAGATCGAGCAGGTAGCTGGTGTAGGTGACAAAGCCAATCTCGTCGGTCTCTTCCTCAAAGGCCACTTCCAGCAGCGCGGAAACCTGCGATTTGCTCAGACGGCTCTCGTCGAACTTGGTGCCCAGCAGGTCTTCCAGGTCAGTGGAGGCGTCGCTTGTGGCCGGGTCGGCCTGGAGGGCGCGGCGCGTGGCGGCCAGGGTCAGCCAGGCGTCGGCCAGCAGCGCCGTGAATCCGGTTTCGTCAACGGTAGCCTGCGAACTGCGCTTATTCGTTTTGGCGTCGCTTATCTGGCGCAAGCGAATTGCCAGCATCTGCACCCGGCGGCCCAGCAAGTTGAGCCGCTGGGAGATCAGCAGTTCGGCCAGTTTGAGAACCGCGTCCGCCTGCTCCGAGGTGACGGCCAGCAAGCCACGCGCGCAAAGCTCGGTGAGCAGGTCTGTTGCCTGGGCGAGACCGCTTTCCAGTTGGGCGATGCGCGCGGCGTCGGCGTTGGTATCGCTTTTGGGCTTGCTGGCGGTATCGGCAGTCGCGCCTTCGGTTGTGCTGGTCTCCTTTTTGGGGGCGCGGGCTGGTTTAGCCTTGACCTCGGTAGGTGGGGCCTCAACGACAGCGAATGAATCGGGCTTGCCAGCCCAGGCCAGCAGCACGGTAGTGACATGCTTACAGAGCGGATTGCTCCGCCAGGCCGGGCATGAACATTTGGTGGAAGGCTTGCTTCCTGCATCCTTAAAAGTGATGTCGATGCGGTAGGGTGTCGAGCCGCTCCCTTGCACCTCGGCGTGGATGGAGGAGCCTGCCACCCAGGGGCGCAGGACCGCCCCTTTCTGGAGGATTTTGCGCGCATCGCGCACCTGGGCGATGTCACACCAGCCCTCGACATCGTGGGCGGTGATGGCTGGCGCGGTGACTGCTGCGGCTTCGCTCATGCTTTCACCTCTTTGCCTTGCAGGATATTTTCCATCATCTGAATCAGTTTGTTGGGCGTGCAGGCGAACGTCGGGATGCCCAGATCAGCGACGCGGTGTGCCAGATCGTGGTCATAGGAGGCGCGTCCTGTGTCGTCGAGCGCCAGCAGGCAAAGGCAATGTACCTTGCTCTCCACCAATGCGCCTAACTGCGAGACCAGGACGCTGCGATTGCCGCCTTCGTAGAGATCGGTAATCAGCAGGAAGATCGTCTTTTCCGGCTGTACGACCTGCTGCGCGCAGTAGGTGACGGCTTTGGCAATGTCGGTGCCGCCGCCAAGCTGCGTGCCAAAGAGAATGTCTACCGGGTCTTGAAGCTGGTCGGTCATGTCGACGATCTGGGTATCGAAGAAGACCAGATTCGTGCGCAGGACCGAAAGCGAGGCGAAGATGGCGGCCATGATGGAGCTATAGACGACCGAGCTTGCCATGCTGCCGCTCTGATCGACGCAGATGATGACCTGCCACTCGCGGAACTTTTTCTCGTTGGCCCAGAAGTAAAAGCGATCCGGGATGATGCGCTGCATCTCCTGGTTGTAGTTTTTGAGATTGCGCGAGATGGTGCGCTTCCAGTCAATATTGCGATACACCGGCAGGGGACTGTGGTTATTGCGGCTGATGGCGCCAAAGACGGCCTGGCGAATTTCGTTTTCGAGCTTCTTCTTGATCTGCTCGGCAATTTCGCGCACGACCTGCCGCGCGGTCTCTTTGGTCTGATCGGGAATCATGCCCTGGAGCGAGATGATGGTGGCGACCAGATCAACATTCTTTTCCAGCAGCGGCAGCGTCTCCGGCTCAAAGAGCAGTTGGTTGAGGCCCTGGCGCTCGATGGCGTCTTTCTGGATCATGGCGACCACATCCTGCGGGAAGTAGCGGCGGATGTCGCCCAGCCAGCGCGGGATATTGACCCTGGAGCCTTCCAGACCGGCGCCGCGCTCCTGGTAGATCATCTCCAGCGCGCTATCCATGCCAAAGGCGTCGGTGTCGGGCATGGCGTCGGCCAGGCCGCTGAGGTCCATTGCCGAGCCGGTGCAGGTGCATTCTGGCCCACCCCTGGCGCCGCACTGGCACTTCTGGGCGCGCTGGCCGAGGACCAGCCGCCAGCGCAGTAACTGCTGGCGCTGTTCCTCTGTCATGGTTGCTGTGGGAACGCTCATTCTATTGCTCCTTATTCCTCGTCCTCGTCTTCATCCTCTGGCTCATCAATGGTCATATCCAGATTGGCGTCATCCAGGGTACTGATGCCGATGCGGGCGCGATCTCTATCCGCGTATTTGGTGGCGGAGGCGCGCATGCGGGTGTAGTGCGCCAATACCGCCGCGTGGGCGGGCGTGCCATAGACATGGCGCAGGCTGATGCGTATCTCGTTGCGCTGCTGGTTATCAAGCAGCGTGATCAGATCATCTTCGCTGGCCCAGCCGCGCTCCATGCCCAGCAGCACAAAAATGGCGCGGCTGGTGGGCGGCAGATAGCCGGAGCTATAATGGTAGCTCTTCTGCTCAATCGCCCTGGCGACCTCTTCCTGCGTGAGACTGAGCGCGCTATGATAGGCTTCAAATGCCTCATTGATCTCTGGTGCTTTGGGGGCGGTTGGTTTCCTGGTTCCCTTGCCTTTGCCGCCTTTTTCTTCTGCTGCCGTTTCTGCTTTCACTGGCCTGGGAGTGGTGGCAACTTTGTAGGCATTGTGCAATGCCTCGTAGGCACCAACCCACCAGAGAACTTTTGCCATCAGCCAGGCGCCGTCAGCGCTGGGGTTGCCAAGGGCCGTCTCCAGCGCTGGGATGACAGCGCGCCCGCGCTGGATGAGTCCCTCGCTGACCTCGCGCCAGAGGTCCAGGATGCCTGTAAGTTTGACCAGCGCGTTGAGCGCGCCGGGCGTATCGATCTGAGCAAGGCAGCGGGCGGCGGTCCGCCGGGTAGATGTGTCCTGCTTCTTGTCCTCTGCCAGCGCCAGCAGACCTGGCACAGCCTCTTCTCCCCAGCGCGTGACGCGCCCGGCAGTGTAGATGCGATGCAGCGGCTCAGCGGATTTGAGCAGCGCCAGCGCGCCGGGCAGCGTCTCCGGGTCGGTGCCAGCGGGCAGGGCCGGGATGTAGAGTCTGCTCTGCTCGCTCAGCAGCGGAGCGTCCGTCAGGTCGGTACTGATGCCATCGGCCAGACGGCTGCGGACGATGCCCAGGGCGGTGAAGGCGCGCAGCAGGCTGTTGGCGCGCTGCGCCCGATCTTCAGCAGCCAGCGCGCGCTGGAGCGCGGCAGCGATCTGCTCCAGGCCCGCTTCTTGCAGACGGAGAATCAGGTCGCTAATCTCTTCGCTGCCAGTGGTCAATTGATCGAGTCCCCCGGCGATGGTGTTTGCCAGGCTGCGCTCGGCCTGGCGCAGCAGCGGCATCACCGGATGGATGGTGATAGTTTCCATTAGAGTTCCTCCGCCAGCAGCGCGCTGAGGTCGGCGTCGATGGCCCGCAGTTCGGCCAGATGCTGGGCTTCCAGGAGCGCTGTTTCCTGGATGCGCTCTTTGATGCCCAGCAGGGGCGCCAGCGTGGTCATGAGAACGCCAATTTCTGACCTGGAGAGTTCGGACATGGCGCGGCGCAGCACGGGCAGCGTGTGCAGGAACGCTTCCGAATCCAGGGATTGCAGATAGAAGTTCAGCCAGCCCACTATGTCGCGGTTGCGCAGGAGCGTTGCGCGGTTGAGCGCCAGCAATCCTTCCAGGAACTGTGCGCCGCGCTGCGGCTCCTCTGCGCCAGAGAGGCGCCGACCCATGAGCGCGGCCAAGTCATCCTGGCTGATGGCGCCGCGCAGCAGCAGCAGCGTGGCGGCCAGCCCGGCGATGGTTGGATGGACGGTGCTTTCTGACTTGCTCTCGCCGCGCCCCTCCACATCGGCCACCAGCGCCAGCCGCTCGTTGAGCAGCGCCGCGTCGAGATCGCTGCGGCGGCTGCTGAGTTCGTGCAGGAGCTTGAGTGCCTGTACGACTTTGGCCGCTTCATCATCGCCCACAATCGCGCCCGCAGGCAGCAGCAGCGCAGCGCGGGTATAGACTCGCGTGAGCAGGCTGGTAAAGAGCGCCGGGTCAAGTTTGCGCGTTGAGCCATATTGCGCGAGTTGGTGCAGGTGATTGCCCGCCTGGGCCAGCACCAGGAGATCGCTGCCCTCTGCAACGGCTTCATCGCAGCGGCGCAAGATGCGGTTGTAGAGTTCGGGAATATTCGCCAGCACGGCGCGCAAGAGCAATTTGGTGATGGCGCCAATATCCTGGGCGGCAGCCAGTTCGCGCCGCAAAAGTCGCGCGCACACGTCGCGGATACGGTCGCCTTCGATAGAAAGCTCAATCAGGCGAATATCCGTGTGGGGCGTCCACTGGACCTCCCAGATTTCCATCATGTTGCGCAGATGGTCGAAGTTCAGGTTATCGGCGCTCACGCCCTGGGTGTGCCTGCTCGTTGATTGCTGGAACTCGGCACGCCCGCTGCGGGCAAGCGTGGCAAAAGGAACGCCTGCCACCTGCAAGCGATGCAGAAAGACCGAGCGTTGCAGGTCGCGCGGGTCTTGCAGGCGCATCGGCGGCTTGTCCAGCTTTTTGGGCGAATCGGCCAGCGGGATGCGCAGGCGGCTCGTCCCGGCGTAGAAATCCTGCTGAAGCGGGGTGCGCTCGACTTTTGAGGAGAGCTTGCCGAGCGCCTCGCCAATGAGCAAAGGACGCAGGAAGCTGCTGGTGTCGAGCGCGCCGCGACCGTAGCAGGCGCGGGCGGCGTCTTCCAGTTCCTCCAGGCCGGGCGCGGGTTTATCGCGCACTGCCGCCAGCGTCCAGGCCAGACGCTCCGCTTCGATGGCGTCGGCCAGACTGATGATATGCCCCCTGGCGTGCATGGTGTTCATCGCCAGGAGCAAGAAGCGGCGCGTGGCGGCGGCAAAATCGCCTTTGCTCTCCCAGACCTGCTGATAATAGGCGGGGGCGCGATTGCCAGCGCCATAGCCAGATTGCTCAGAAAGGCGGGCGTAGCTGTAGGGAATCAGAGTGAGGGTAGCGGCTCTGGCAGCTTTGGCCTGGCGGACGCGCTCTTCATCCCAGCTAACGGCGCTGCCCTCCAGGCTCAAGGCGCTGGCGTGGGCCGCGCCGCAGACGACCATGATTTCCTCCGGCTTGTAGCCTTCCGCCAGGGCGCGGCGGATTTCGGCTCGCATGAACGCCTCGCGGAAGCGATCAAAATCGATCTGTCGTCCGCCCAGGACGGGCCGCTCAGAGGGCACAGGCTGGGCCTGGTCCTCTGGGGTCTGTGCGTCGGATTCCTGAGTAGATGCTGCCGCGCTGGCGACCATCGGCGGCTCGTCCGGCTCGTACCAGTCGCGCACCAGATCGCCATAGGCGTGCATCTGGGTGGTAAAACCGGCGGCGTCGTTGAGCGCGCGGGCGCTCATCTCAAAGTAGGTATCCCAAAATTCGTTAGAGTCGCGCCGCTCGAAATGGGCAGCGAGCGCGGCAAGCTGCGTTTCAAGCGTCGGCTCAAGGTGCTGGTGCGCAGCAGCATCGTCGCTGGCTGCCGTTTCGCCTGGAGCCTGGTCGGCGGAGGCTCTGGGCACGAGGTCTTGCGAGCGCCACTCCAGCATAGCCCCGGCGGGAATATCACAGAAACGCAGCACGCTCCCGATTTTCTGCCCGGCGCGCATGGCAACGTATTCAGGCGAGTAGGCGCAGAAGGGCGAGACCAGCGATGATGGTCCGCTGCGCTCTTCGGTCTCCTGGTTGGCGTCGCCGCTCGCCTGGAAGTAGCAGAGAACGGCTACCGGCGGCTCCGTGCCATCGGCCAGCAGCAGCGGGATCAGGTCGGTGGCGTCGCTGGGGCCTTCGATCAAGATGATCTTTGGCTTGCGCCTCGCAATCAATGCCTGCACATGCAGCGAGGCCGCTGGCGAGTGGTGGCGCACCGGAAAGATGGCGACGGCTGGAGCCGTCTCAACAACGTTAGACATAGCGACGCGCCTCGTACAACTGCTCCCACTCCTTGCCGGAGCGGCCCTTTACCACTGTCTCAAGGTATTCGCGCAGGGTTTCGACATCGCGGGCATCTTCTTTGGCGATGGCGCCGACCAGGCTGCGGCCAACTTCTGCGGCGCTGACCTGGCCGCTGCCAAAGTGTGCCGCGAGAATCGAACTGTTAAAGAGAACGGAGATGGCTTCGGCGGTGCTGAGAACGGCGCCGGGGGTCTTGACTTTGACTTTGCCATCAATCGTGCGCCCGCGCCGCAGTTCCTGGAAGATCGTGACCAGCATCTTGACCAGATCGGCAGGCAGTTGGGATTCCAGCTTGTAATCGGCCATCAGGTCGCGGGTGCGTTTCTCGACGATGGCCGTTTCAGAAGCCAGGTCTTCAGGGACCGGCAGTTCGACAAAGTTAAAGCGGCGCTTGAGCGCGCTGCTCATGTCGTTGACGCCCCGGTCGCGGGTGTTGGCGGTGGCGATGACGCTGAAGCCGCGGCGCGCGGGGACGGTCATCCGCAGTTCGGGAACGGCGATTTCTTTTTCAGAGAGGATGGAGAGCATGCCATCCTGCACTTCTGAGGAGCAGCGCGTCAGTTCCTCAAAGCGGACGATTTTGCCTTCCTGCATGGCGCGATAGATCGGGCTGGGAACGAGGGCGCGCTCGCTTGGTCCTTCGGCCAGGAGCAGGGCATAGTTCCAGGAATATTTGATCTGGTCTTCGGTGGTGCCTGCGGTGCCCTGGATGACGTAGCGGCTGGTGCCGGAGATGGCGGCGGTCAGATGTTCGGAGAGCCAGCTATTGTGGACGATAAAATCGTTCGCCACAAAATTGTGGGTTTCGGCCATGCTTAGATCGTATACTTCATGGTTGCCAATTGGCTCAATAGATGTGATGGTGTCCCAATAGATGTCGCTCTGAGCGAGCCGCTGTAAATCCTGATCGGCAGCGAGTGTTGCGAGCCTCAACAGGCGTGATCGGGATAGGCTCTGACCACGAAGAACTGTCTGGCGGGAAAGCCTGTACGTCGTGCCTGGTCGGTCAGCTTTCATCAGGGCGACGGCATTTCCTATCCCGGCACTTATGCTCGCTTGTTCGAGGCGCTCCCATACCCGAAAAGGAATGGTGTCAAGATTCGGGTTTGCAGGTCTCGCGCTCTCACTGAGAAGAGCGAGCGCCTCCTCCACGTTTTTACGGCCAATGAGGCCGATTTCTTGCAAAAATGTTCGGCAAGCATCTGAACCGTACATGACCAGCCGGTAATGTCCTGTTTTGAGAGTCCGTATCCTGGCGTTGATGCCGAATCGCAGCAGAAGATGTTGGACATCTCTGGTAAGCTGCTTCGATTTGCTCGCGTAGTCGAGGGTAATCTGCTGCGTTGTCGGGCGAATGTCAAGAAAGCCATCTCCGCTAAACAGGCGATTCAGGAACAGGGCTATTTGGCGTCTGGGTAAAGCAAACACGATCTCAGGAACAAACTTATTCCCAGAATTGGTGCCCATCAGGCCGAGATCACGTAACCACTGCGTGCAGCGATTACGGTTTTTAGGTCCGCGCTTTCCTCCTGAAACACTACACGATCTTCCATCTGGATACCAATGGGCTTCCAGTTCAGGAAATGCCTCTTGAACCGCCTGGCTAAAATCGCGCCGCATTTCAGGATGGAGATTGGAGTAGTATGGAATGTTTTGGGTGAGGCAGCCTTCGGCGATGAGATGAGCGAGGATTTTGACATGGGCATCGCTCAGTTCGGCGGCGCCAAAAAAAGGCAGCGCTCTTGGTGCTGCGATGCGATCACCTGGCTGGAGACGGTCTAAAGGCCGCCAACCGTCTATGGTCAGGAATGGGTGATTGCTGGTGACTTCGATCTCACGACCAAGATAGGTAGTGACGCGATAGCAGGGGCGAATGCCGTTGTTGATGAAGTCTGTGGGTGCTTGCGGCTTCAAACGATAGTCTGCTTGCAAGGAGGCCAGTTCGAGGTCGCGGCGTCGGCAGGCTTCCGCAATCGTTACGCGCTGACCGGTTCTGGTATCGAGTACCAACGTATCGTGCTTGAGGCATTTTGCCGTGCCCGGTTCGCCGACCAGGAGCAGCGCGCGATCTGATGCCAGGGTTGCGATTGCCACTTCGATCAGGGCGCGGTCGCCGATGTATTTCGGGGTGATCTGGATTTCGCGCCCGTCGGGAGTTTTATAGGTGGTAGGAGTGCCGCTGTTGCCGGAGGCGCGTTTGCCGATGGTGCCCATGATGAAGGTCGCAACCATGCGGGGCGAGAGCGCCCAGCCTTCTGGCCGGGGATGGGTATCGGCGAGACGCAAGGCTTCAAGTTCAAGCTGGTGACGCTCCTCAGCGGGGAGCCGGATGACGGTGTTGTCTGCCACGAGTGCATTCCTTCCTACAAAGCTGCTGATGGTTGGTGAAGTTTGACGATGTAACCAGGCCGCAAGCGTGCGTAGGTCGCGCCTGAAGACGCACCTTGAGGCCGCGCCAGTGAGCCGCGCTCAAGGCGGGCTAAGAAGAAAACGTGGCCGTGCTTTTCTCATACCTTTCATTCAAGCAGGGACCGAAGGACGATGGCGCTGCGCAGCGAACCGTCGTGTGATGCACCCGCGCTGGTCCTTTTGTGCTGTTCGCGTGTCTGTTACAGACTGCTCGCATGGTTATCTTGCATAAGCGAGCAGGCAGAGCAGCGAACTTCTTGTATTATACCGGACCATTGCAAGCGGGGCTATGCAGTGATTCTGAGCAGATGGGCTGGAAGCGGAAATGTTTGGGCTGCCAGGAGCGCCCAGCGTGACAGGGCGTTACCGGGGGTGTCACGCTGAGACAATTTGCCAGGCCAGGCGCAGAGCGGCCTCACGCGCAAGCGTTCCCAACGTTCCCATCGTGACACCTACCCCCGATTTTTCATCAGGAGGCAGGGGGCTGGCTGGCATCATTGACGCTGCCGCTTGTAATGGCTGCTCGCCAGTCAATGATACGGCAGGGCTTGCGGCCAACCCAGCCAGATGCTATGCTCTGAAAGAGGGAGCAGAGCGTTCTGTTCCAGAAGAAAGAAGAGGTGGCACGAGGAGGCGCCATGTCTGAGGAAGGATCATATCGCCATGTGCTGGTTGAGCGACGTGGCTCGGTGGTCTGGGTGACGTTGAACCGGCCAGAGGTGCGCAACGCTTTTAACGCGGAGCTGATTGCTGAGTTGCAGCGCTGCTTTGCCACGCTGGGTGCGGATGACGCGGTGCGGGCGATTGTGCTGGCGGGAGCCGGGCCGCTGTTTTCGGCGGGTGCTGATCTGAACTGGATGCGCGCCAGCCTGGACTATACCCGCGAAGAAAATATTGCCGACGCGCTGCGCATGTCTGATATGTTTACAACGATTGATAGATGCCCCAAGCCGGTGGTAGGGCGCATTCATGGGGCCGCGCTTGGCGGGGGCGTCGGGCTGGCGTGTGTCTGCGATCTGGTGATTGCCGCCGAGGGGACGCGCTTTGGGCTGACGGAGGTGCGGCTGGGGATTGGTCCGGCGGTGATTTCGCCGTTTGTGCTGCGGCGCATCGGGGCAGGCTACGCGCGGGCGCTGGGCCTGACAGGCGAACAGTTTGACGCAGGGCGCGCCCGCGAGATTGGGCTGGTGCATCGGGTGGTGCCGATGGAGCAGTTGGATGCCACTGTGGAGGAGACGCTGAAGAACCTGCTGAGCAGTGGGCCGCTGGGCATCAAGGCGAGCAAAGAATTGTTCCGCCTGGTGCCTGGCCTGGGATATGAGGCGGCCCGGCAGTTGACGGCTGAAACGATTGCAGCACTGCGCACCAGCGAAGAAGGACAGGAAGGCATTCGCGCCTTTCTGGAGAAGCGGCGTCCAGGTTGGGCAGGTGATTGAGGTCGCGCCTGAAGACGCACCGCAAGGTCGCAAGCGACCACAAAGCCCGCCTTCGCGGGCTGGAATAAGGCGTGGCCTGGTTTCATAGAGCAGATACATAGAGATGGCAATTACATAGAGATGGCGATGTTTACAAAAGTCCTAATAGCGAATCGGGGCGAGATTGCGGTGCGCGTGATGGCGGCCTGCCAGGCGTTGGGGATTACGGCGGTGGCTGTGTATTCGGACGCTGATCGGGGGGCGCTGCACGCGCAGATGGCCGATGAGGCGTATCGCATCGGGCCAGCGCCTGCCGCGCAAAGCTATCTCAATATCCCGGCGATTATCGAGGCGGCGCGAGCTTGTGGGGCGGAGGCCATTCATCCAGGATACGGCTTTCTTTCGGAGAACGCGGAGTTTGCTGAGGCGTGCGCGGAGGCGGGCATTGCCTTTATTGGCCCGCCGCCGGAGGCGATTCGCCTGCTGGGGTCAAAGACGGCGGCTAAAGAGATTGCCCAGCGAGCCGGTGTGCCGACGGTGCCCGGCTACGCGGGCGAAGATCAGAGCGCAGAGCGCTTTTTGGCTGAGGCGCGGCGCATTGGCTTTCCGGTGATGCTGAAGCCAACGGATGGCGGCGGCGGCAAGGGGATGCGCGCGTTGACGAGCGAGGATGGTTTTGCTGAGGCGCTGGCGGGGGCGAAACGCGAGGCGCTGGGCGCGTTTGGCAGCGAGCGCATGTTTCTGGAGAAGTTGATTGTTCAGCCGCGCCATGTGGAGTTCCAGATACTGGCTGATAGTCACGGACATGCTGTGCATCTGGGAGAGCGCGAATGTTCGATTCAGCGGCGGCATCAGAAGATTGTGGAAGAGAGTCCGTCGGTGGCGCTGACACCGGAACTGCGATCAGAGATGGGCGCGGCGGCGGTGCGCGTGGCGCTGGCGGCGGGATATGTGAATGCCGGGACGGTTGAGTTTCTGCTCGATACTGATGGGCGCTATTATTTTCTGGAGATGAATACGCGGCTTCAGGTGGAGCATCCTGTGACCGAGTGGGTGACGGGACGTGATCTGGTGAAGCATCAGCTTTTGATTGCTGCTGGGGAGCCGCTGCCTCTGAGCCAGGAGGAGATCGCGCCGCGCGGCCACGCGATTGAGATGCGGCTGTATGCCGAAGACGCGGCCAACGGTTTTTTGCCATCAATTGGGCGAGTCGAGGTGTATAGCCCTCCGCGCGCGCCTGGCGTGCGGGTGGACAGCGGCGTTGCCAGCGGCAGCGAGGTGACGGTGCATTATGATCCGATGCTGGCAAAGCTGATCGTTTTTGGAGAAGATCGGCTATCAGCACTGGAGCGGCTGCGCTGGGCGCTGGAGCATTGGGCGGTGCTGGGCGTGGAGACGAATCTAGCCCTGCTGCGCGCGATTGCCGGGCATCCTGAGTTTGCGGCGGGCCGGACGTTTACCGATTTTCTGGTGCAGCATGATCTAAGCGCCGCGCTTGAGCGACCACCGCTGCCAACTGAGGCGCTGCTGGCAGCGGCGGCGCTGGAGGTGCTGGATGGGCCGGAGCGGTCAGGCGCTCAAGGTGGGATGGCGCACGCAGCCAATGGACGGCAGCCTTTCAACCCCTGGACGCAGGGCGGCGCGCTGCGGCGTGGGGCTGAGCAAACGTGTGTCTATCGTTATCATGGCCGGGAATACCGGCTGGCGCTAATGCCGCAGGCAGATGCGGGCAGTGGCTGGAGTGTTCGGATTGCCAGCGGACAGGGCGGACAGGGTAAGAATCCACAGGGTAAGAATCCAGCGGAAGAGCATATTCAGCATCTGAAGGCGAGCCTGGAGCGTCCTTCGATGGAAAGCGTGATGGTTCAGGTTGGTGAGCGGCGCGGGCTGGCGCATGTGGCGCGGCGCGGCTATGAGACGCTCGTTTCCTGGAGAGGGGCGAGTTACCGGCTGGAGCGGCCACGCCCGCTGGATGTGGATGTTACGGCGGCGGGCGCGTCGAGCAGCGTGGTGCAGCAAAGGCTGATTGCTCCGATGCCGGGGACGATTGTGAAGGTGTATGTGCGCGAGGGCGAGCATGTGGAGGCACGGCAGACGCTGCTGGTGCTGAGCGCGATGAAGATGGAACACGCGATTACGGCGACGCACGCGGGGATTGTGCGCCGATTACCTTTTGCTGAGGGCGCGGCGGTGCCCGGCGGGGCAACGCTGGTCGAGCTTGGAGAAGGATAGCTTGGGGAAGGATAAGGAGCGAAAAAGCAATGGCGCTTTTTGATAGCTTACCGACGCGGGTAAAGATTGTTGAAGTGGGGCCGAGAGATGGCTTGCAGAATGAGCAGGTGCAGATACCAACCGCAGCGAAGATCAGGTTTATTGATCTGCTTTCGGCGGCAGGTTTTGAGACGGTAGAGGCAACGTCATTTGTCAGCCCCAAAGCGATTCCGCAGTTGGGAGATGCCAGCGAGGTGATGGCGGGGATTACAAAACGGCCAGGCGCGAGCTATCCGGTGCTGGTGCCCAACCAAAGGGGAATGGAGCGCGCGCTGGCGGCGGGCGCGCGGGCGGTGGCCGTTTTTACGGCTGCCTCGGAGACGTTCACCAGGCATAATATCAATGCGACGATTGCGGAGAGCATTGAGAACTTTCGCCCGGTGGTTGAGATGGCGCGCAGCGCGGATGTGACCGTGCGCGGCTATATCTCAACGGTTTTTGGCTGTCCCTATGAGGGGGATGTCTCGCCCGCGAAGGTGCTGGAAGTGGCTGAGCGATTGCTGGAGTTGGGCGTGGATGAACTCTCGCTGGGTGATACGATTGGGGTGGCAACGCCCAATCAGGTGGTGGAGATTGTGACGCTGCTCGCAGGGCGTATCCCGCTGGAGAAGCTGGCGCTGCATTTTCACGATACGCGGGGGACGGCGCTGGCGAATGTGCTGACGGGGCTGCAACTGGGGATTGCGACGTTTGATGCTTCGGCGGGAGGATTGGGCGGTTGTCCCTACGCGCCGGGCGCGGCGGGCAATCTGGCGACGGAAGATTTGCTCTATCTGCTGCATGGCCTGGGCATTGAAACCGGGGTCGATCTGGCAAAGGTGGTCGAGGCGACCAGCTTTATCGCTTCATTCCTGGGGCACGCGCCTGCCAGTAAATACTGGCAGGCGGCGACGGCGAGAGGATAATATCCCGTCCTGGCCGGTTGGGAAACTGGCAAGACGCCGCGCCCCGGCCAGGGCGGTGGCAGGCGGTACAAGGCTTCTTTGCTAGATGGGATGGTCTCCCGTGCCTATGATTTCAGCGGCTGCATAAGGTATGAGGCTGCAAGCATGGGAGCAGGCTGCTGCTGATGGTTGATGAGGCGGCGGACCTCGCGGGCTGAAACCTGATACCACTCGTTATTATGTAAGGTGGCGTGTAGCTGGCCTTCTGCGATGGCGCGGCACAACTCGCCAACGGTCAACGTCGGTTGTTGTACACGTTTCTTTTCCATACGTGTTTTTTCCCCCTACACATATTGTAATCCGCCGCGCAAGAGACGACAGCCCCTGGCATCTTTGCAGGGGCGCATTCTCCCGTTTGGGCGCTCTTTGCCATGCTCTCAGGCAAGTTTTATGCCAATTTTGGGGAAGAACGGGATGAGTCTTGAAAACCCGACGCGCTTATGGCTGCGTGCCGGACTGCTTGTCGTTTGCGGCTTGCTCGGCTTCGCGCAGTCTGGCGATGGCGCGGCGGACGGCGCGCTGGGTGGCGCCATTGCCTTCTGCCAGGTCTTCCAGGCAGGTGATGCGGCGTTGCAGCGCGGCGTTGAGGCTGTCCACGTCCATGCAGAGGAAGGCGGCCACTGCGGCCAGCGTCCCGGCATCGGGCGCGGTAAAGGTATCGCTTTGAGCTTCCCAGCGCGAGAGCGGGAGGATATTGATCTGGCGGCGCGTCGGGCGCGGGGGAATCGCTGCCAGGTCGTCGCGGTCTTCGAGGTCGTTGGAGTCTTTGGGGGAACTGTCCGGGGCTGCCGGGCGCAGCAGGTTGACGGTCAGGAAGCGGCGGCGCGGCGGCCAGATGCGGCCAACGATGCCGATGTTGACGATGACGCCCAGGCGGGAGGTTTGCTCGGCGGAGAGGTGGAGATCGTCCATCAGGGCGCTCAGCACGTCATCGAGCGTGTCGGCGTGCATGCTGGTGGCGATGGCGTAGCCCTCGGCAGGGAGATCGAGGAAGCGCCGCGCGACGCGCCCCCACATGTAGATGCGCAGATGGTCGCTGACCTCGTTGCAGAGGACGCAGGTGGAGGCTGGCTCGGTGACTTCCAGAAAATCGAAGCGCTCGAACATGCCGGAGGTATAGACCAGGGAAGTGCCGTCAGGGAGGAAATCGAGCATGGAATTGAGCGTGGTCGTTTTGCCGACGCCGGGCGTCGGGCTGGTGGGGCCAGAGATGATAAAAGAGGTATGGCGCTCGATCAACATCCAGAGCAGCGCGGCGGTGCGCGCGTCCAGGCTCCCCAGGGCGATAAGTTGAGCTACTGAGAGTGGCCGATCTGATTCGTAATGCCACATATGCCGCTCATATGGGTTGCGGGCGTCAAACACGGTCTGGCTCCTTTTGCTGATGAGGTCTCCGCATGGTGATTAGCATTGTTCTGGCGGCGCTGCGGCGGCAGGCGCCGGGGTTGTTTGGGATGCCGCGTGATGCTGCGCGGCGCTGGCGTCAGTCGCTGTGGCGATTGGCCCGTTGGCCTGCGCTGGCGCCTGGGCTGGGGCTTCTGGTGTGTAGGTCAGCCAGGCGGGTGATGGGGTCCAGTTCAGTGCCAGCACTGCCGGGGGATGCTCGTGTTCGCCAAACGCCAGCACGGTGACGGAGGCGTTGTCGATGGGCAGAAAGTGAATGCACTGGTGGGTCATGCCAGTGTAGTAGGCAACGATGAGCTTGATGACATCGGCATGGGCGACCAGCACCACATAGTCGCCCAGATCGGGGGCGCGGCGGGCGCGCTCGGCGGCGCGCACCACGCGGGCCTGGACATCCAGCGCGGTCTCGACGCCTGGCGGGGCAACGCTCATGGTTCTGGTATAGAGCTGCCATTCAGGATCGTTCTTGGAAAGCTCGTCATAATTCATGCCGGCCCACTTGCCGACGTTGGTATCGATCAGATCAGGGTCAAGCTGGATGGGGATGTCGCGTCCCTGGGCAATCAGGGAGGCAGTTTCACGGGCGCGCTCCAGCGGGCTGCTGATAATGGTGCTGAGGGGAAGTCCGGCCAGCGCCGCGCCGGTTCGCTGTGCCTGGCGGCGGCCCTCGTCGGTGAGAGGGATGTCAGGAAGATGGCCTGGCAGGCGATGGTCGACGTTGAAGGTTGCCTGGCCGTGACGAATCAGTAAGAGTTTGCGCTTCATTCGATCATCTTTCTGGGCAGATGGCAGCATCTGCTGACCCCTCCGCGCGCGGCGGAGGGCGTGGCGAAAGCGCCATCCGTTTATCCAGGCGCGCAGCCGGAGCCGTGCCGCCCGAATGGCGCACCGCAGAGAGGTTCTGATGGGCGTATTCCGCCGGGTAGAATTGATGCTCACTGAAGGCTATTGTATCAGCCCTGGCGGGGGGGCTGCAAGGCGCTCTTGCCCATTCGGTGTGACCAGTCGCCGGTTGCTCACCAGGAAGCCGGAGATATTACCGCTGGCCGGTTTCTATGGGTGGTGTTTCGGGTTTGGCGCGCTGCCCAAGTTTGCGCTCGGTGCCAGAGAGCAGGCGTTGAATGTTGTCGTGATGGGAGGCGATGACAATCAACGCGCCGATGAGCATAAAGGTGAAATGTGCCCAGTTTGGATGACTGGCGATGGTGTCGTGGCCGGTGAGGAGCAGGATTAACTCGGCAATTGGGCAGGTTATGGAGGCAGTGATGGAGCCAAGCGAGACATAGCGCGTGAGGATGACCGGCAGCGCGCCAATGGGAAAGGCGATAGCCACCACCAGGGGATTCATTGCCAGCACGGCTCCGCCGCCAGTGGCGACGCCGCGCCCACCGCGAAAGCGGAGGAAGAGCGAGAAATTATGGCCCAGGATGGATGCCAGACCGGCAAGTGGTTCAGCCCAGGGGCCGATGGCTGCATCGCTAGAGGCGGGAAAGATGAGATAGCGCGCCAGCAGGACGGGGAGGGCGCCTTTGGCAATGTCGAGGATGACAACTATCGCAGCAGCTTTGCTACCTGCCGTGCGCAGCACGTTGGTGGTGCCGGTGTGGCCGCTGCCCTGGCCTAATACATCTACACCGTAGAGTTTTCCAATGATGACCCCTGACGGAAATGAGCCTGCGAGATACCCGATGACCCCTGCGAGAACCAGCCGGAGAACAGCGAGTGCCAGCATGACAGCTCCCTCCATGACGAAAAAAATCGGGATGTGGCGGCTTAGGATTGTATTCTACTCTATCCAGATCGCGTGATGTCTGTCAAGGCGTGTGGCGGATATGTCTGGTGCTTGCTCAAGCAGGGCGGGGGCGACGGTCTGTTCGCCCGGCGAGCGCGGCGGTATTCTCTGGCGTTGGCATCAGATGATGGCAGCGTGCCCAGAGGCGCAGGACTTCGGCAACGCTCCATGCCTGGGCGATGCAGCCGCGCGGCGTGTGGGGGGCGTCGCCATCGAAGGCTTCGCTGATGGTGCCCAGTCCGGCCTGCGTCAGATGGTCGCGGAAGGCTTCAAGGATGCCCCGGCAGCTTTCTTCTTCGTGGGCGCGGGCGGATTCATCCTGGGAGCCGTAGACGCGCAGGCGGGCATCGAGATAGGGGCCGATCAGCCAGGGCCAGACGGTGCCCTGGTGATAGGCGCCATCGCGCGCGTAGCGGTCGCCAGTGTAATGGCCGCGATACCCAGGGTGCGCCTGGTTGAGTGTGCGCAGGCCCAGCGAGGTGAGCAGGTGGCGCGTCAGCACTTCCATGACTGGTCGCCAGCGAGCGGCTTCAAGCACTGGATGGGGCAGGGAGATGGCGAAGAGTTGATTCGGGCGCAGGCGGGTGTCGTTGCCTTCCGGTCCATCAATGACATCGTAGAGATAGCCGCCCTCTGCGTACCAGAAGCGCTGATGAAAACTTTCACGGCAGCGCGCCGCAGCGGCTCCATAGGGCAGTGGGTCTTTGCCCTGGGCGCTGGCCCAGGTTTCCATAAGCCGCAGGGCGTTATACCAGAGGGCGTTGATCTCTACTGGCTTGCCTATACGTGGGGTGACAACCCAGTCATCTACCCTGGCATCCATCCAGGTGAGTTGGATGCCAGCCTCTCCGGCAGCCAGCAGCCCGTCGCGCTCGTCAACGTGGATGCCAAAACGGGTGCCCCGTTGATACCAGGCGATACTCTCCTCCAGTGCCGGGAAGAGCGTGTTGAGGAGCGTGTTGTCGCCGCTGAGGCGGGCATACTGGTCCAGGGCGTGGAAATACCAGAGCGCGGCGTCGACGGTGTTATAGTCGGCGTCTTTCAGGGCTTCGCCGCTGTCTGGGAAACGGTTGGGCAGCATGCCCCGATCAAGGTAGCGCGCGAAGGTTTCCAGCAGGCCGCGCGCCTCAGCGAAGCGACCAGTCGCCAGTGTCAGACCTGGCAGGCTAATCATAGTATCGCGGCTCCAGTCGGTGAACCAGTGATAGCCAGCGATCACGGTCATGTGGGCGCTGGTGATGGCGGCGCGCCTGCTGCCAGGGGGCGGGCGGCTGACGATAAACTGGTCGGCTGCCAGGCGCAGGTGTTGCAAGAACTGGCGGTCTCCGTTGCCCAGATGCTCCAGGTGGTTGCCTGCAATGTCGCGCTGGCGGGCAATCGTCCGGTGCAGCGATCTGGCGGGAGCGCCGGGGCGGCTATAGATGTTCCAGCGCGGCTCGGCAGTCAGAATCAGAGTCAGGGTGTCCTGGCCGCTTGCGTTCTCTGCCAGGGAAAGGCGGGCGCGGAAGACGCCGGGCAGATAGTAATCCTCTGTGTCGGGAAGGCCGCGCGCGCGCTCCGCGCGGTGCAGGAAGCGCCAGTACCAGACCTCGATGGGGGTAAAGGCGATGTCAGCCGCCTGATGGCCGGTGGCGATCACATGATAGGGCTGCGCGCCCTCGAAGGCGGTGATGGTGCAGCCGGCTATTGCTATTGCTTCGGCGCGGTGGTTGGCGCTGTTCTTAGGCAGGGCTGAGACGGCGAAATGCCGCTCTCCGCTGCCATATTGCTCGCCGTGATAGTCGCGGTAAGCCGCGAATGGCAGGAGTGTGATCGTGATGCCGGGAGCAGGGTCAGAGGGGATGTCGGAGGTGGGGGCACTCGTGCCTGCATCGGGCAGTTCGGGCGTCTGGCGAAAGAGGCGATAGCGAACGTAGGTGGTTTGTTGTCCGCGCTCCATCCAGACGCGCTTTTCCAGCATCAATTCGTCCGGGCCGCCGAGGCGATAGAGGAAGATGGGCAAACCGTCTTCGAGGGTGAAGGACTCCAGATGCACGAAGCCACCGGGGTTGATGGTTCCATCCTGGTATTCGTTGGTGCCCAGGTAGAGGGTGCGCTGGTCGTATTGGACTTCTTCATCGATTTTTGCCACCATGAGGGTACGGGCGACAGGGGGCCGCAGCGCGGCGACGAGCAGCCCATGATAGCGACGGGTGTTTGCGCCTGCCACTGTGCTGGAGGCGTAGCTGCCCAGCCCGTTGGTGACAAGCCATTCGCGCTGGAGGACGGCATCCAGATTCCGGCAGATTTCCCGATCTAAGGTCAGCATGAGTCTCCCCCTTTCTCTCCCTACCCGGACAGTGCCTGGCTGTGCAGCATTATAGTGGCTTGCCCGCGCCCTTGTCAAACGGTACCGGAACACAGCGCAGCAATGAACCGATCATCTCTACCAACACGGATGCTGCCTGGATAGAGACCAGCAACCTCGCAGGTGGTATCATTTCCATAGAGACCTCTCTCATAAAGAAAAGAACGCCAGGAGGGAGTCTTCTAGCAAAGCGAGGTAGGCCAATGGCACGCGAAGCGAGCAGTATTGCCTGGCTTTACCCATGCTGTTGCATCGTTCTTTCCCGCTTTAGATGAAGCATGACTTTCCCCACACATCTGGTGCAATTGGAAAGGATCATGTCACGATGGCCGAAGAGCGTCCGGCGATGAGCCAGGAGTTTGATGCGGCGGCGACGATTGGCGATGTGTCGTCGGACGCGCCGGAACTGGCGCCTGATCTGACGGTGGGCGTGAGTGCCACCGTCCAATTGGCTTCGGGAAAAGGGGCATCTGCTGAGCGAGAGGAGCGCGCCAGCATCCCGGCTGAAGCGCTCGTCGAAGAGAGGGCGCTGGCTGAACTTGAGGAGGCGCTGCGCGCGTCGCCCCAGCAGGTTGATCTCTGGCGGCAACTGGCGGCGCTCCAGATCAGGCAGGGGCACGCTGCCGGGGGGTTGGAAGCGTGTCGGCGGGCGCTGGCGCTCGATCAGCGCGACGGCGCAAGCTGGAACCTCGCAAGCTGGGGGCTGAATACGCTGGGGCAGTATGAGGAGGCGCTGGACGCGAGTAAGCGGGCGCTGACGTATGATCCGCTGCTGAAGGATGCCTGGAGCAATCAGGGCCACGCGCTGCTGGGCCTGAAACGGTATGAAGAAGCGCTGGCGATCTGCGATCAGGGGCTGGTCCGGGCGCCGGAGATGGCATCGCTCTGGGCGAATCGAGGCTGCGCGCTGTTGAAGCTGGGGCGTCTTGCGGAGGGCCTGGCAAGCTGCGAGCGCGCGCTGGCGCTGGACCCGACGGATGCGGTGGCCTGGCATAATCGGGCGTGGGCGCTGGGCGAACTGCGCCGGTATCCAGAGGCGCTGGAGGCTTGCGAGCGTGGGCTGACGCTTCAGCCAGATCACGCGCCGACCTGGATATGCAAGGGCTGGGCGCTGATTAAGCTGCGCCGGTATCCAGAGGCGCTGGCCGCCTACCGGCGGGCGAGCCTGTATGATTCTGGTGATCTGGCGGCGTGGAACAATCTGGCCTGGGTGCTGAACAAGCTGCGGCGCTATGAAGAGGCGCTGGAGGCATCGGACCAGGCAATGCGGCTGGATGCAAGCAATCCGGTGGTCTGGAGCAATCGCGGCTGGGCGCTCAATGGCCTCTGGCGCTATGCCGAGGGACTGGCGGCCTGTGAGCAGGCGATAGCGCTGGATGAGACGTTGGCGCTGGCCTGGAATAATAAGGGGTGGGCGCTGAATGGCCTGCAACGCTATGAGGAAGGGCTGGCCGCGTGCGAAGCAGCGATCCGGTTGGCACCTGGGCTGCCGAGCGCCTGGAGCAACAAGGCGCAGGCGCTCAACGAATTGGGGCGTTTTGGCGAGGGGTTGGTGGCGGCGCGCCAGGCGGTGGGGCTGGATGCCACGCTGACGCACGCGCTGGATAATCTGGCGTGGTCGCTTAACGCGCTGAGCCGCCCCGATGGTCTGCTGGTGGGCTGCGCGGAGGCCGGGCAGGTGACGCCTGAACTTCCGCCTGTCTGGCATGATGGTTTCTGGACGCGGGCGACGGTCCGGCGCTTTGAGCAGGCGCGCAAAGTGTGCGAAGAGGCGTTAAGCCGGGATGCTGCGAATGCAGCGCTCTGGGCGCAGTTGGGCTATGCGCTGGCGGCGTTGCGCGCTGATGCTGAGGCGCTGGCGGCCTGCCAGCGCGCGACACAAGGGAATACGGCCCGGGTTTCTGTTATCCTGACCGCCTGGAATAATCAAAGCTGGTTGTTGCGGGGCGCCGGGCGCTGTGCCGAGGCGCTGGCTGTTTGCCGCCAGGCGCGGGAGCGGGCGGAGGCGCTGAAGCTGGCGCTGCCTGCTGCGCTTGAGGGGGCGCTGCGCGCGAATGAGGGGGCGGCGCTGGCCGGGCTGGGTCAGGCTGAAGCGGCGCTGGCGGCGTGCCAGCAGGCGCAGGCGCTGCTGCCGGAGGATGCGCCGCTGCTGGGCAGCATCGCTGCGCTGTGGCGGAGCCTGGGACGCGCGCGGGAGGCGCTCGATGCCAGCGAGGCGGCGCTGCGCGTCAATCCGTATCTGGGGGCGGGCTGGAGTGAGAAGGCTGGCGCGCTGCTCGATCTTGGACGCGCAGATGAGGCGCTGACTGCCAGCGAGCGCGCGCTGGCGCTGACGCCGTATCTTCCGGCGGCGTATCTCTATCAGGCGCGCGCGCTGCTGGCGTTGCAGCGGCCCACGCAGGCGCTGGGCGCGTGCGAGCGTGGTTTGCGGCTGGAGCGGCGTTCGGCGGCGCTGTGGGCGTGCCAGGTTGAGGCGCTGCGCGCGTTGGGGCGTCTGGATGAGGCGGCGGCAGCAGAGGCAGAGCGGCTGGCCGTTCTGGGTGCGTAGAGAACGGAATCTTGCGCTTTTTTGATGGGTGATGCCAAAGAGGCTCACGAGTTTACACCGATGCGTCTAAATAGGCGCACACAGCCATTGCTTTTTTGTGGGGAATAGGCTACAACTATTTCTAGAAGCTCCTATGTGTTCAGGCAATTTCTGATGCGATAGGCTTCTCTGGTTACATCATGCTATTTCACTGATGGACTGGTTCAAATGGACACACATGGATGTTTTAGCAGCCAGAGGTTGAGAGACCGCTGTATCTGGGGTTGCTGTACATCCCCAGCATGCCAGACACCTGCTCACACTGTTGGTGGCAGGATGGTGAGCCGCAGCAATCCGTTGCCCTTTCACCGCGAGGACATCTACCAGGATCAGCCTTTCGGCTTATGATCCTGGGCGTGTCAACCCGCTGGCGACCTCCTGTTGCCGTCGCGCGTGAAACGCTCAGGTGCAAATCGTTTTTGAGACGCTCTGCTGCTGTGGCGGTAATTGGCCCTGGATATGCTCTTACCCTGGTAATCCTGCTCCTTTGGTAGCCCTGCTTCCAATTGCCCTGGCAACCGCCGCACGATCACGGCGCTGCTTCCCCTTCTGTTCTGGCAGAAGGCGATTCTGCATAACGAGGAGAGGTTCGACCTATGGCTTTGCATTTCCACACAGAACGCCCGACCGGGCGTGATGACCAGTCGACGCAGCCATCCGCTTCAGAACCACGATCTGCGCCAGATGCAGCCCCTGCTCCCGCGAGCGGGACGCGCTTTCATCACTGGGAGAGCCTGCGCCCGCATCTGCATGATTTTTGGGGAGACCGCAGCCAGTCCATGAGCGATGTACTCTGGAAGGAGAAGGCCGGAATGCGCCCGGCTGCTGCTGGCACGCGCTTTCACCATTGGGAGCATTTGCGCCATCGTCGCTCGCTGGTTGCCCGGACAGCGGCCCTGTCCGGGACTGAGCAAACGCCAGAGTTGGCGACGCACGTTGTTCGCGCCGGTTCACCAGCAGCCGCGCCAGCATCATCGCTCTCAGCGTCGCTGCCAAAAGTGACGAAGCCCCTGCCGTCGGCGCGGTCAACGGTGACAAAGCCGCCGCCTGCCGGGCAGCCGGTGATGAGCCTGCAACTGCTGCCGGTGCGGGTCTCTCTGCCGCCAGCGGTTATGCCGCCAGAGCAGCGTGCGCTGGAGCCAGTCTCTCTGGAGGAGCGGGCGCTGATTATGCCGGAGGAGCCGGAGCCTCCAGTGCAGCGCCGACCTCTGCCAAAGCCGCCTGCTGTGGGGGCGCCGCTGCCTGGCCGCCGGTATACGCGGGCGCAGGTGCTGCACCGGCACTGGAAGCGGGAGCGGCTGCACGCCTCGACGCTGCGCTATCGGCGCCAGCAGCGGCGGGTGGGTATTGGGATGACGGCCAGCGTGCTGATTCCTTCGATGCTGGCGCTGATGGTGATGCTGGCGGCGGCGGGGCTGGGCTTTCTCTATTATACCTATGAGAAGGCGCAGCTTCTGGCGCTGGCTTCCGAACTGCCGAAAGATAGTCTTAAGGTCTATGATTCGCAGGGAAACCTGATCTATCAACTGGCCGATCAAGGGTTGCAGACGACGGTGCCGTTGGACCAGATTTCTCCGAATGTGATTGACGCGACGATTGCTATTGAGGATAAGGATTTCTGGCAAAATCAAGGGGTTGATTTTCTGGCGGTGGTGCGCGCGGCGACAGCGGATGCGCAGAACGGTCAGATTGTCTCCGGGGCCAGCACGATTACGCAGCAGTTGATTAAAAACGCGCTGGTGGGGCCAGCGCCGACGTTTGATCGCAAGCTGCGCGAGATGATTCTGGCGCTGGGGGCGACGCAAAACTATAGCAAAGAGCAGATTCTGTCGTTCTATCTGAATACGATCTATTACGGCGAGCAGGCGTATGGCATTGACGCGGCGGCGCAGCTCTACTTTAGCCTGCCGGATTCGCCCGATCACCCGGCGGCCAGTCGGCTTGATCTGGCGCAGGCGTCGATGCTGGCCGGGCTGCCCAGGGCGCCTTCGGAGTATGACCCGGTGACGAATAAGCCAGCGGCCCTGGCGCGCCAGAAGCAGGTACTTCAGCAGATGGTGATCGATGGCTATATCTCGTCGGCTGAGGCCGTCGAGGCTGAGGATGAGGCTGCCAGCCCCGGCTTTATTAAGCCAGGACACCCGATCAATCTCATCCCGGCTGATTCTGACTATGTGCTGAGCGAGTTGCAGGGGCTGATGGACAGCGGCCAGGTTCCAGAAGACATTTTGAGCCGCTCCGGGCTGAAGATTGTGACGACGCTGAATATGAGCCTGCAAAATCAGATGCTCAAGATTGCGCAGCAGCATATTAACGCGATGCGCGTGGCGCACCATATGTCGGATGCCTCGGTGGTGATGATTGATTATCATACAGGAGCCATTGAGGTGTTGATTGGCAGCATCAATCCGAACAGTCAGTTTAATGTTGCCACGCAAGGGTACCGCCAGCCGGGGTCGTCGTTTAAGCCGTTTGTCTATGCAACGGCCTTTGAAAAAGGCTGGTCGCCGGGCACGGCCATTAGCGATACGCCAGTGAGTATCTTTGTTTCGGAGGGCGAGCCGCTCTATTCGCCAACCAATTATGATTTTCGCTTTCATGGGGAGATGACGCTGCGGCACGCGCTGCAAAACTCGTTCAATGTGCCAGCGGTGAAGGTCGAGATGTTTGCTGGTGTGAAACAATCGCTGGCGACAGCGCAGGCGATGGGAATTACGAGCTATGAGGGGACGCCGGGGCCTTCGATGGTGCTGGGCGGGCTGAGCGTGCATCTGCTGGATGAAACGTCTGCCTATGGCGTGTTTGCCAACGGCGGCATTCGCATGCAGCCCTATATCATTCAGGAGATTTACGATAGCCAGGGGCATTTGATCTATCAGCATCAAGCGGCAGGGCAGCGCATTATCAGCGCGCAGGTGGCCGGGCTGATTACGAATGTGCTTTCGGACGACAAAGAGCGCCAGTATGAGTTCGGGGTGTGCAGCCCGCTGATGCTCTATAACGGTACGCCCTACAGCGCGGCCTGCCAGCGCGGTGATACCGGGGTGGTGCGCCCGGCAGCCGCCAAGACCGGGACGACGGGGGATTTTAAAGATAACTGGACGGTTGGATATACCAGCGATTATGTGATTGGCGTCTGGGCGGGGAATGACAATGGCGATCCCATGGTGAATGTGAGCGGCGTGGATGGCGCGGCGCCGATCTGGCACGACAGCATGCTGCTGGCCGAGCAGGGGCGCCCGGTGGTGCCCTTTACCCTGCCGCCGGGGCTGGTGCGGGCGACGGTCCATTATCCAGACGGTGTGACCAGCACCGATTGGTATCTGCCGGGGACGGTGCCAGCGGGTGGGGTGATCGTCGGGCACTCGTGAAGATGCAGGGGCGTTGAGGCGCTCGAAGCCCGGATTGCTGTGGGGCGCCGCTGCTTGCCAGGAGACGACAGGCGGCGGCGCCTCTCTTTGCGTCTGCTGCCAGAAGGGGTGCTGCTCTCAGAATAGAACTCCTGTTTGCTTCTTTGGCAGAGTTGTGCTATGATTTGCTCCAGCACGGCGGTTGCTTTGGCGTGGGATGGAGGCGAATCCGGGGAGTCCAGGAAGCGAGGGCGAGCGAACCAGGGCACGATTTATGCTGCCAGTCCGCCGCCTGGCAAGAAGGCAAATCGCTGGAACGCTGGGGACCAGCGTGGAGCGAGCCAGCGAAGTGTCTGGCGTAAAGAAGATGAGGAGTGCATGCCAACGGAAGGAAGAACCGCAGGATCATCTCAACCGGAGCGAACAGGTCAGAAGCGCGTGTCGCCTGCTGGGCGGCGGGTGGTTGCTGCGGATGTCTTTGACCCGACGGCCTCGCGGCCTTCCCAGCATTTGATTGCGTATGAGTGGGTGTCTACGATGGGCGGGACGCCCGACCAGGCGGGACCAGGCGCGCGTATGGAACTGCTGCTGCGCCCCTGGCCGATTCCTGATGACATGCCCGATCCCCCCTTACGGCGCTTCCCCATTGAGCCGGGGCTGACGCTGCTCCTGCGTGTGCGTGAGCGCTCGCGCCTCTGTATCGGCTATCGTGATCGCGTCAGCTTCAAGCGCTATCCCTGTCCCCAGCATGGCGAGGAATTGGGGAGTGTGGAGCATGGGCCAGACTATGCCCGCGTCTTCCAGTGTTCGGCGTGCGCTGAACTGGAGGGTGTGCCGGAGTGGCTGCGCCACGAGGCGATGCCGCGCTGGGTGGGATTGGAGACGCCTTCGGCTTCGGCGCTGGAGCAGGCGCCCTATCTTTCCGAGCCGCATATCGTGTATCTGGCGGCGTTTGGCCCGGGGCGCGTGAAGGTGGGCGTGGCGATTGAGCGGCGCGCCCGGCTGCGTTTTTTAGAGCAGGGCGCGCATCTGGGCGCGGTGATTGCCCGCTGCCAGGATGGCTTTGCTGCGCGCCGTATGGAGCGGGCGCTCTGTGATCTGGGGTTGATTGATCGCGTGCGCGCGGCGACGAAGATTCGCGGGCTGTATCCAATGCAGTCTGATGCTGAAGCGCGCGAGGAGATTGATAAGACCTTCAGCTATGTTGCCCGCCGCTTGCAGACGGAGGAAGCCGCGCTGCTGCTGCCCGCGCCGGAGATTGAGGATTTTCGGGGCGTCTTCCGCCTGGAGGCGCTGCGCGCCCAGCCAGAACGGCTCTTTCCGGTGGTTGATGTGCCGGTGCGGGGGCGGGTGCTGGCGACGGCGGGAAGCTGCATTGTGCTGGAGCGCGATGGCGGGCGGCTGGTGGCGGTGGATATGGCGGGCTTGCGCGGCGCGCTGCTGAACATTGGCCGCTCGTCTGGCGGCGTGATCTCGCAGATGGACCTCTTTGGGGATGCGTGGGATGAGCGGGCGGGATAACTGGCCCTGGCCCGTCTCGTTTCTCTCTGGAACGAGTGCAACGGCACCCCCTTGCCTGGATGGTAGGAAATTCGTTCAAGATTCCTATTGACAGTGGGGAGCAGGTCTGATATGCTACGGGTAGTAGAACGCGGGTTCTATTGGCAGGCAGTGTGAGATGACTGTGCTGCCGTCGGGCCAGAGGCAGGCGCCGGAACGCTTCCGGCAGAGGGAGTATGAAACAAACGATGGATGACATGAGCGCGAAGCAGCGGGCGATCTACAGCTTCATCCTGGAGTATATCCAGGCACATGGACGCCCACCGACCAATCGAGAGATTGGCGGGGCGGTGGGCATCGAGTCCACCGGACACGTTGATTATCATCTGGGGGTGTTACAGAAGAAGGGGTATATCGAGCGCGAGGGGCATACCAGTCGCGGCATTCGCCTGACGCACCAGGGCCTGGAGGTGAAAGGGCGCATTGCTGCTGGTCAGCCGCTGGAGATTTACGATGCCCCCGATCAGTACATTGACCTGACAAAGCAGGCGCTGAGCGGCAGGACGTATTTGCTGGAGGTCAAGGGCAAGTCGATGATTGAGGACTGCATTGACGACGGCGACTACGTGCTGATTGAGCGGGATGTGGCCGTTGAGCCAGGCGATGTGATTGTGGCCTGCCAGCGTACCGATGCCAGCGAGCGCGGGGCGGCGACGCTCAAGCGGTTCTTTAAGGAGAAGAATCGCATCGAACTGCGCCCGGCGAATGCGCAGATGGATTCTATTTTTGTGGATGCGGAGGAGTGGGAGCGCGACTGGCAGATTCAGGGTAAGGTGCGCGCGGTCTATCGCCTCTTCGAGCGACCCAGAAAGTAGCGCGTGATCTCGTATTTTTCAGGGCAGGGCCAGCCTTGTACCGGCTGGCCCTGCTTGTGTTTCTGCTGGCCGGAGAGATGCAACAGTCTGGTCGAGCGGGAAAAAGTGTCTCCCGCGTGACTCGCTTCCACCGCTGTACGTTGCATAAGCAGTGAGCAGGGTTGGGGCGCGCTGCGCCGCGCTTGCTGTTAAGAATAGGTGAAGCTGTGATCTGATTTTGCCGCGAGAAGGGCGAGGGCCGTTTATTTATGGAACATCTGTTGTTGGTGAGTATCACCGATACGATCACCACCCTGATTAGGAACTGGTATACCAGTTTTACGTATCTGGGCGTGGTGCTGGCGATGGCGATTGAAAGCTGCTGTATTCCGCTGCCGAGCGAGATTGTGATGCCGCTGGCGGGTATTTATATTGTTGACCGCATGGGGGCGTTTTCCTGGCCCGCGCTGGTGGGGGTGACGCTGGCGGGCGCGGTTGGCTGCCTGATCGGGTCGGTGGTGGCGTATGGGATTGGGCGCGCGGGTGGCCGCCCGCTGCTGCTGAAGTATGGGCGCTATGTGTTGATCTCGCAGGCCGATTCTGATCGGGCGGATCGCTGGTTTGCGCGCTTTGGTCCGCCAGTTGCTTTTTTCTCGCGGCTGCTGCCGGTGGTACGCACGTATATTTCGCTGCCCGCTGGCATCTATCGCATGAACTTTGTCAAGTTTTGCGTGTATACCGTGCTGGGGTCGCTGCCCTGGTGTTTGCTGCTGGCGTTTGTTGGCGCGCAGCTTGGCCCCGATGGACTGGAGAAGTTGACCGCGCCGTTCCGGGGCGCGGATATTGTGATTGTGGTGCTGGTGGTGGCGCTGGTGGCGCTGTATATCTATCGCCATATCAAGCATGACCGCGCGGCGCGGGCAGCGCTGGCAGCCCGCCAGGCGCAGATGCAGCGGCGCCCTGGGAGCTATCCGCCAGAGCGCGCAGAGCGGCTGCCTCAGCGCGATGCTGGCCTGGCGGGCCGGGACGCTGAGGAGTGGGACCAGCATCATTGGCGCGGCGCCTGGGGGCCGACGGATCATCAGCGAGCGTCCGGCGGCCCGGAGCGCGCGAATAATCAGCGTATGCCTGATGGTCCAGGAAGGCCGCGCCCGCGCTAGGGCGTTTGGCTGGCTTGCGGTTCCTCTGGCTGAAGCGGCGGAAACGGGCGCTGATCGGCTGCGGGAAGGTGGCGCAGGAACCAGTCGCGCGCCAGCCGCGCCACTTCTTCGAGCGTGCCCGGCTCCTCGAAGAGATGGGTAGCGCCGGGAACGATGACCAGCTTTTTTTCGCCGCGCAGTTGGGTGAGCGCCTGCTGGTTCAATGCGATGACCTGGGGGTCGTGGCCGCCAACGATGAGCAGGGTCGGGGCGCACACTTGCGCGAGTGCTGGCCCGGCAAGGTCAGGGCGCCCGCCGCGCGAGACGACGGCGTAGATGACTTCCGCTCGCCTGGCTGCTGCCACCAGCGCGGCGCCCGCGCCGGTACTGGCGCCAAAGTAGCCAGCGCGCAGCATGCTGGTTTCCGGCTGCTGCATCAGCCAGTCGGTGGCGTTGATGAGCCGACTGGCAAGCAGATTGATATTGAAACGGAAATGGCGTGTCTGCTGGTCGATCTCCTCTTCTTCGGGGGTGAGCAGGTCCATGAGCAGTGCTGCCAGGTTGGCATCGTAGAGGGCCTGCGCTACGGCGCGATTGCGCGGGCTGTGTCGGCTGCTTCCGCTGCCATGCGCAAAGAGGACGATGCCCTGCGGATTCTGAGGGATGCTGAGTGTGCCTTCCAATCGTACTCTCTCTGCTGGAATCTGTACTGGATGGTTGGGTCTGTTGCTCATCTTCGTTTTCCCTCGACCTTCTAGCATCTGCTGATGAAAGGGGACGGTATTGCCAGCGATGACCCCACCACTGCCGGTTGGGAAACCGGCGCTGCGCCCCCCTTTAGCCGGATAGGGTGTTAGAGGGCGGGCGCCTCTGCTGCCTGGTCAAGCAGGAAGCGAACTTCGTCGTCGGTGGTGGGAGAGAAGTCCTGGTACCAGCGACCCACGCCGAAAAAGAGTGCCGGGGTCATGAGGCAGATCACTTCGTCAGCCTCGTCGCGCAGGTCCGCGCACACCGGGGGCGGCGCGACTGGAACGGCCACGACGATGCTGGCTGCGCCGGCCTGCCGCAGTGCGGCGATGGCGGCGCGCATGGTAGCGCCAGTGGCGATGCCATCATCCACCAGGATAACGACGCGCCCGCGCACGTTAGCAGCGGGGCGGCTGCCGCGATACAGACGCTCGCGCCGCTCCAGTTCCTGGCACTCGCGCGCTGTGACCATGTCGATGATGTGCGCCGGGATGCCTAAATCCTCGATGACATGTGCATTCAGGATGCGCCTGCCGCCGCTTGCGATGGCGCCCATTGCTAATTCTTCCTGGCCTGGCACGCCGAGCTTGCGTACCAACATGACATCTAAGGGGAGATGCAGCGCTCTGGCAACTTCAAAGGCTACCGGCACGCCCCCACGCGGCAGACCCAGGACGAGGGCATCCGGGCGCCTGGCATACTGCTCCAGTTGGGATGCCAGCATCCTGCCTGCTTCAATTCGGTCCTGGAATTGCATGGCCGCTGCGCTCCTTTTCCATGTGCGCGCCTGGCTTTTATGCGTGCATCTATCATCACCTGTTCAGATGATCGCTTGTCTGGGTTTCTCCCTGGGTATAGACGTGTTGCCGCAGGGGATATGCCATGATGCGCTTGCGATTGGCACAGGCCATGCAGTTCTTCTCTCTGGTTTGTGGGGCAAGGTGGGTAGGGCAGTGGCTTTCTGGCGCGTGATGCGTACATAGCACATTTGAAAAGGGAGAAGCAGCGCTTATGGAGATGTCTCAAGTCCCTGGAGTGGTGCAGCAGGTCTATCAGCGGGTGCTGTCGCGTGATCCTGATCCCCAGGGCATGATCTGGTATGGTTCCCGCTTGAGCCGGGATGAGATGAAGGTCAAGGATGTGGTGAGGGATGTTGGCTTTTCTCAGGAGTATATGGACCGCTTTGTGAACAACGTGTCGCCTCAAGAGGCCGTGAGAAATGCGTACTGGCATTTTCTGGCACGCGATCCTGACCCCGAAGGGCAGGAAGGCTACGAGCGAATCAGCCGGGTGCATGGGTTTCGCGCGGTGATCTCTGGCCTCCTGGATAGCCAGGAGTATAATCAGAAGTTTGGGACTGATCGCGTCCCCAACTAGGCCGATCTGGTGTTGTTGCCCCTGGCAGCAGGCTCGCCAGGACGGTGGGCCTGCTGCTTTCGTTTTCCCCGCGATGGATGCCCCGGCGTGCCCAGCGTGACAGAGGTGATACCGGGGTGTCACGCTGAGACAATTTGCCAGGCCAGGCGCAGCGCGGCCCCGCGCGCAAGCGTTCCTAACGTTCCCATCGTGACACCTCGACCCCGTATGATAAGATGAGATCGCCTCGCTGGAAGCGCTTATAATAGACCCGATTGAAGAAGATCGCAGAGGTTCTGATTATGAGCGATGGCGCTGCTCCTCTTGCTCTTCGTTTGCTTGGCGTGGCAGACATCCAGGTTGCCGGGACGCCGCTGGCGCTGAACGACCAGAAGGCGCGGGCGCTGCTGTGTTATCTGGCCGCGACGGGACGACCCCACACCCGCGATCACCTGGCCGCGCTGCTCTGGAGCGATGCGCCGGAGAGCAACGCGCGCCACTCGCTGCGCTCCAGCCTGTATCATCTGCGCCAGGCGCTGCACGCCAGGGGCGCGGAGCATCTGCTGGTGGCGGAGGGTGATCTGGTGATGCTTCAGGCAGGCGAAGATGCCTGCGATGTGACCCGTTTTCGGCGGCTGCTGGCGGCTGGCAGCGCGCCCGCGCTGGCCGAGGCGATTGCGCTCTATCGCGGGCCGCTGCTGCGCGGCTTGACGCTGGCCGACGCGCCGCTGTTTGAGGAGTGGCAGCGCGCTGAGGAGGGGGAACTGCGCCAGGCATATCTGGCCGCGCTTCACCGGCTGGCGGCGGATGCGGAACGCGCGGAGGCGTGGGACGAGGCGATCAGCTATCTTCAGCGGATGGTGCAGCTTGATCCGTTAGCTGAGGAGGTGCAGCGGCGCTTGATCGGTGCCTATCTGCGGACAGATGCGGTTGGCGCGGCGCTGCGGCAGTATCGCCAGTTTGAGACGGAACTGCGGCAGGAGCTTGGCCTGACGCCCGCGCCTGAGACGCGGGCGCTGGTGCAGGGGGCGCTCAGAGCGCGCCGCACGCCGCGCCCTGCTATCAGGCCAGGCGCGCGCGCGGCGAGCGCTCAGGCGGCGCTGCCTTTCATTGATCGCGGCCACCTGCTCACGCACCTGCTGGCATTGAGCCAGCATCCGCTGGTTGGTCGCGGGGTGGCTGTGCTGGTGCAGGGGGAGGATGGCAGCGGCAAGAGCCGACTGCTGGATGAGTTGGTCAATCAGCTTGCGCCGGGAGCGGCTGGCTGGCTGGTGCTGCGGGGCGCCTGCTCGCCGTTTGATGATCTGCTCTCCTACGGGCCGTTTCTGGAGGCGTTTCAGGGCGCGTCCTCTGGCGATTTGAGCGATCTGGTCAGTGAACCGGCCAGCGCGACCCCTGATGAGCCGGGCCGCTTCTTCTGGCGCGTGTTGCAGGCGCTGCGGCTGCTGAGCCGCGACGCGCCAGTGCTGCTGGCGATTGAGGATTTGCACTGGGCGAACAGCGCGACGCTCCATCTTTTTGGGCTGCTTGCCACGCGGCTGCACAGCCTGCGGGTGCTGCTGGTTGGGACGGTGCGCCATGCCGGGGCGATTCCCGCGCTGCGGCGCCTGACGCTGGCAGCAAGCCGTCATGGGACGGTGCATCTCCTCTCGCTGCCGCCGCTGTCGCTGGAAGAGACGATGACGCTGCTTCAGTGGGCAGGGGTGGGCCAGGCACCAGCAGCGACGCTGGCCGGGTGGCTGCATGAGCGGTCAAGCGGCAGTCCGTTCATCCTGCTGGAAATCCTGGCGCAGTTGCGCGCTGAGGCGATTCTGCTGCCTGTTGGGGCGGGCTGGCAGTTGGAGATGGGGCGCTGGCTGCACTGGCGGGCGACGCATACCTTGCCTGAGACGATCCACGATCTGCTGGCCTGGCGGCTGGCAAGCCTGAGCGCGGAGGCGCGCCGTCTGCTGGAGGTGCTGGCCGTTGCCGATCAGCCGCTGCCGTTTGATTTGCTGCGCGAGTTTCTGGACACGCCGCCCGACGCGCTGCTGCCGCTGCTGGATGATCTGCTGAGCAGGCAGTTGGTGGTTGAGACGAGCAGCGAGACGTTTGCTCTGCCGCATCATCTGCTGCGCGAGACGGTGATCTATCGGCTGAGTCCATTGCGCCGCCGCCGGATTCACCGCCGCCTGGCCGAGATGGTGGAAAAATGTCCGGCGCTGCAACAGCACTTCCCGCTGTGGCAGATGGCGCTGCATGCGGTGCTGGGCGAAGATGTGGAGCGAGCGCGGCGCTATGGGCTGCGCGTGCTGGCGGAACTGCCGCAGAGCGCGGCGGGCGGCGCGGCGGTGGATTTTGTGCAGCATCTGCATGATTTGCTGGCCCCAACGGCGAGCGCGCAGGAGATGCTTCAGCTTACGGCGGTGCTGGGGCAGTTACATCAACTGCTGGGGCAGCTTGAGCAGGCGGCGCACTGGCACCAGCAGCATATCGAGGTCGCGCTTCAGGCGGGCGATCTTCCCGCCCAGGCGCGCGGGCATTTTGAGATGGGGGAACTGGCGCTTGTCACCACCGATTACCGGGCGGCGATTGACGCGGCGGAAGCGGGTTTGCAGGTGTGCGCGGCGTTGGAGGCGGGAGCGAGCGCGGCGCTGGCGGCGCGCGGGCATCGGCTGCTGGGCGCGGGATTGGCGATGGAGGGCAGCGATCTGCCTGCGGCGGAAGGCCATCTGCAAGCGGCTGCCGCCGCGCACCGGGCGGCTGGCGATATTGCTGATCTGTGCGCGACGCTTTTTGAGCTTGGCAATGTGGCGGCACAGCGCGGCGAGGTGGCGCGCGCTCTGGAGTTCTATGCGGAAGCCGCTCACCTGGGGGCGAGCGCGCAGGTTCACTACTTTCACGCGCTGGCGCAGAACAACTACGCCTATCACAGCTTATTGCTTGGACGGGCCGACGATGCGCGGCGGGCGCTGGGCCAGGGCATGAAGCTGGCGGAGCAGTACGAACTGCTGGGCGCATTCCTCCATTTGTTTAGCACGCAGGGCGAACTGCATCTGTATGAGGGTGAATGGGGAGCAGCCATAGAAGCCTTTCAGCGCGGATTGGCGCTGGCCGAAGAGGTGGGCCATCTGGAACGGCAGGCCGGGTATCGCGCCGGGCTGGCGCTGGCGCGGCGCGGGCAGGGCGATCTGGAAGGAGCGACGGCGCTGCTGGAAGAGGCGCTGGCGCTCATCCGAGATAAGGGCTACTGGCATCTGCACACGCGCATTTTGCTCTGGCTGGCGGAAACGCTGCTGGCCCGCGAGCGGCTGGCCGGGGCGGAGAGGCATCTGAAGACGGCGCTGGAGACGACGCGGGCGCAGGGCAGAGCGCTGCTGGTGCTTCAGGGCGAGCGGGCGCAGGCGCGGCTGCTGGCGGCGCGTAGTGATTGGCCTGGGGCGAACCGGCTCTTTGCCGAGACGTTGGAGCGCGCCAGCCATCTTGATCTGGCGCTCGAAGCGGCGCGCACGCGGGCCGCCTGGGGTGAGGCGCTGCTGCGCTCAACCTCGCCGCAGAAGGGGCGCGCGCTGCTGGCCGATGCCCGCCAGGTCTTTGCCGCGCATGGGGCGCGGGGCGAACTGGAGGCGCTGGGGGTTTAGCTTCATCAAGTCGCTCCCAGGCGCGACTGGTATATGGCCCTGAACAATGACACCCCCTGTGACGCTCCAATGACGCTGTTTCCGTATGCTTTGGCTTGTGAGAGCCACGAGGCGAGGGACATGATGAACGAATTCCAGTACACCGGCAGTGCCCAGGAGATTCTGTTTGGACCTGGCGCGCTCGCCCAGTTGGGAGAGGCAGTGGAGCGCTGGGGCTGGCGGCGGCTGATGCTCTGCTCAACCGGCTCACAGCGCCGGGGCGGACAGATCGCGCAGGTGGAGCGCGCCCTGGGCGAGCGGCTGGCAGCGACCTATGAGCGGGTGCAGCCGCATGTCCCGGAGGCGCAGGTGACTGAGGCGCTGGCGCTCGCCCAGGAACGTATGGCTGAGGCGATTATTGGCCTGGGCGGCGGCAGCCCGATTGGCCTGGCGAAAGCAGTCAGCTTTGGGCTGGAAGAACAGCGCAGCGGAAAGCCAGCGCGGCCAGCACTGCCCGGTGATATGCCGCTGGTGCCGGTGGTCGCTGTCCCGACGACCTACGCCGGATCGGAGATGACGCCGGTATATGGGGTGACGCGCCAGGTGGATGGCGTGGCGCGCAAGATCACCGTTACAGACTCCAGAATCGCGCCCCGGCTGGTGATCTATGACCCGCAGTTGACGCTTGATCTCCCGCCGGAGATGACCGCTTCGACAGGCATCAACGCGCTGGCCCACTGCATGGAGGCGCTGTATTCGATCACGCGCAATCCGCTCTCGACGGCGGCGGCGCTTGGCGGTCTGCGTTCTATGATGTCCGCGCTGCCGCGCTGCTATGCTGCCGGGGATGATCTGGAGGCGCGCGGCGAGATGCTCTCCGGCGCCTATCTGGCCGGCGTGGCGCTGGCGCATGTGAGTATGGCCCTGCATCACGGCGTCTGTCATGTGCTGGGCGGGACGGTGGGCGTGCCGCATGGGGTGGCGAACAGTATTATCCTGCCGCACGCGCTGCGCTTTAATCTGGAGGCGACGGCGCCGCAGTTGGCTCAGGCGGCGGAGGCGATGGGCATCACGCGGGCGGGCCAGAGTGCGGCGGCGGCGGCAGAAGCGGCTATCGAGCGCGTTGAGCAGTTGATTGGCGAACTGCGCCTGCCCCGGCGGCTGCGCGACGCGGGCGTCCAGGAAGCCGATCTGCGGCATCTGGCGGCGCTGGCGCTCCAGAGCCGGGCGGTCCAGAGCAATCCCAGGCCGGTGCGCGATGCCGCAGAACTAGAGGCGCTGCTGCGCGCCGCGTGGTAGCGATCTGGCAGAAGCGCTGCGCGAAAGGGGGTGGAACTTTTTGTAGACCCATCGGCTACAGATGAAGTTTTCCTTTTCAGACCAGAGGAGGTGCTTTCATGGTGGTCAATCCCATGGATTACAGCGGCAAGGACACGGTGCTTGACGTGGTGCGTACCGAGCGCGCCAGGTTTTATCACATCATTGATGACCCCAAGAACTGGTATGTGCAGACGCGCTGCGATGACTGGGAGGTGCGCGATATTGTCGGCCATATGATTGATGTGACCGAGGGGTATCTGTCGCGCTGGGAGATGGCGCGCAAGGGCGAACCGGCAGACGCGCTGGGCCTGGTGGTGATGGGCGAGCGGCTGAACGAGAACGCGCAGAAGTTCCGCAGCCTGCCGCGCGAGCAGGTGATTGCGCGGCTCAAGTCGGATTCCGACAAGATGATGGCGATCTTTGACGCGCTGACCCCTGAAGAATGGAGCGGCTTTATGGTCACGCATCCCTATATGGGGCCGCTGCCAACGTTCTTCTATCCGGCGTTCCATGTGATGGATTATGGCGTCCATACCTGGGACATGAAGTGGGGGCTGGGCGATAAGACCGGCAAGCTGGATGAGCGCACGGCTGGCGTGCTGGTGCCCTATATGTTCATCCTGATGCAGTACACGGTGGATGAGAAATCGGCGCAGGGCGTGGATGCGACGATTGGCGTCAAGGTGGATGGCGAGTGGGGCGGCCAGTGGCGCGTCAGGGTGAAAGATGGCACGTTCTCCTATGAGCCAGCCGAAAATCTGGATGGCGTGCAGGCGATATTCCACTTCACGCATCCGTCGGACTTTGCCCTGACAGCGTTCCAGCGCTTCCCTGGCGGCGAGACCAGCGGCGACCCGAAGGTGATCGATCAGATTCGCCACCTGTTCTTCAGGATATAATGCGCCTGAACGGGTGACGTGCCTGGCAGCAATCTCAGCGTCGTGAAGCATCCCCCCATTTCAGGCTGAAATCGGGGATGCTTCATGAACCCTGAGTGGGAGATACCTATGACCGTTTTACAGACGCAAGGCGTCCATCACATTACCTTTGTTGGCTCGAACCGCGAGGCGACGATTGCGTTTTATCAGGGCGTCCTGGGGATGCCGCTGGTGCTGGACCAGCCGAATCTGGACGTGCCGGACGAGACGCATCTGTATTTCGACGCGGGCGACGGGCGGCTGATTACCTTCTTTGTGCACCCGACACGGGCGAACGACCCGACGCCCAACCCTGAAGGGATTGGCAACCTGCACCATCTGGCTTTTACGGTGTCGCGGGCGGTCTATACGCAGGTCGCAAAACGGCTGAACGAGCGCGGCATCTGGAATACCGGCGAGATTGATCGCGGCTTTATGGATTCGATCTACTTCCGCGATCCCAACGGGCAACTGCTGGAGATGGCGTGCTATAAGTTTACGCCGCCGGAAGGCTACACGGTGGCCGATGTGCTGGCGACGGCGCATCGTATCCGCGTGGCTGCCGGAGCGTATAATGTGCAGGACGAGCATCTGGCGCAGGCGATTGCGGAACTGACGAAGCGCCGGGCGCCTTCTCTGAACCCGGCGGAGGTCTGAGCGCATGACCGGTGCCTCCGAGAGCGAGCCGCGTCACGGGGGGACGCTTTGGGCGCTGTCTCTCGATGGGGCGCTGCCGCCAGCGGTCACGCCCCGTGTGGCAGCGACTTATCGGCGCGTCGCTGGCGGGGCGGCGCCCTTGCTCGCGCAGGCGATGGGGCTGGATGGTCCGGCGCCCGTGCTGGAACGCTTCGCCAGCGGCAAACGCTGCTATATTGCCAGCGTGGCTGGCGTGCTGGCGGCCTATGGCTGGGTGAGCTTTTCGGAAGAGGAGATTGGCGAATTGGGGGTGCGCCTGCATCTGGGGCCGGATGAAGCCTATATCTGGGACTGCGCGACGCTGCCCGCCTATCGGGGGCAGCGGCTCTATCCGGCGCTCTTGTCCTCTATCATTGGCGACCTGCGCGCTGGGGGGCTGCGCCGCGTCTGGATTGGGGCCGCGCACGAGAATCAGCCCTCGCAGCGGGGAATGGCACTGGCGGGCTTCCAGCCTATCGTTGATATTTTGATCTCCCGTCAGCCCGGCGGCCATCTGTGGGCGCAAGGGCGACCGGGCGCGCCCGATACGCTGGTCAGAGATGCGCGCCTGGCGCTTTTTGGAGGGAGTGCATGACCGATAAACGTCTGTCTCTGCGCGAGGCGATTGCCCAATATGTGCGCGATGGGATGTCGGTGGCGATTGAGGGCTTTACGGCTTTTATCTGCTTTGCCGCCGGGCATGAGATCATCCGCCAGGGGCGCCGCGACCTGACGCTCATTCGCATGACGCCGGATTTGATCTATGACCAGATGATTGCGGCGGGCGTAGCGAAAAAACTGATCTTTAGCTACGCGGGCAATCCTGGCGTGGGCGGGCTGGCGTGCGTGCGCCGCGCCGTCGAGCAGGGCATCCCGCGCCCGCTGGAGATCGAGGAGTATTCGCACTACGGCATGGTCTGTCGCTATCTGGCGGGGGCCTGGCGTCTGCCGTTCTTTCCGCTGCGCAGCTATGTTGGCTCTGATATGCCGCGCGCCAACGGTCTGATCCGCTTTGTCCAAAGCCCCTACGATCAGGAGCAGATTGCGGTCGTGCCGCCGCTGCATCCCGATGTGGCGATTATCCACGCTCAGCGCGCCGACAGCGCGGGCAATACGCATCTCTGGGGCCTGCTGGGGGCGCAGAAAGAGGCGGCCTTCGCGGCGCGTCATGTGATTGTGGTGGTGGAAGAGATTGTGGACGAGGCCGTCATCCGCGCTGACCCCAACCGGACCCTGATTCCTGGGTTGATCGTCAACGCGGTGGTGGAGGCGCCGTATGGGGCGCATCCCTCCTATGTGCAGGGCTATTATGACCGCGATAACCGCTTTTATCTCCAGTGGGATGAGGTCTCGCGCGATCCTGAACGCACGGCGGCCTGGCTGGATGAGTGGGTCTACGGCGTCGAAGATCACGCGGCGTATCTCGGCAAGCTCGGCGCGGAGACGCTGGCGCGGTTGAAGCCGGGGACGGCGCCCGCCGGACCTGTAGAATATGGGGCGTATTCATGACCGAGACGAGCGCACCTGGCTATACGCCGACGGAGATGATGATTGTGGCGGCGGCGCGCGCCCTGGCGGGAGCGCGCACGGTGTTTGTGGGCGTGGGCCTGCCCAATATTGCCTGCAATCTGGCGCAGCGGACCGTTGCCCCTGATCTGGAACTGATCTATGAGTCGGGCATCTATGGCGCCAGACCGGCGCGGCTGCCGCTTTCGATTGGCGACCCAACGCTGGTGAGCGGCGCGGCAGCGGTTGTGCCGATGGCTGATCTGTTTGGGCTGTATCTGCAACGCGGGCTGGTGGACGTGGCCTTGCTGGGCGGCGCGCAGATTGACCGCTTCGGCAACCTGAATACGACGGTGATTGGCGACTACGCGGCTCCTAAAACGCGCCTGCCCGGCAGCGGCGGGGCCTGCGAGATTGCGATCAACGCCCGGCAGGTTTCTATCATCATGCGCCTTCAGAAGCGCGCCTTTGTAGATCGGCTGGATTTCCTGACCAGCCCCGGCCACCTGGACGGCGGCGACGCGCGCGCGCGGCTGGGGATGCCGGGCGCGGGGCCGCAGTTGGTGGTGAGCGATAAGGCGCTCTTTGATTTTAACAACGCTGAGCGCGAGATGCAGCTTATCTCGCTCTATCCAGGCGTGACGCTGGATGCGGTGCGGGCGGCAATGGGCTGGCCGGTGCGCCTGGCCCCTGCGCTCACCGAGACGCCGCCTCCAACAGCGGATGAACTGCGGCTGCTGCGGGTGGAGCTTGACCCAGAAGGGATGTATCGCTGAGCGCTGCCTCACCCCGGCCCTCTCCACGAGTGGAGAGGGAGTCGGTACGAGTGGAGAGGGAGTCGGTACGAGTGGAGAGGGAGTTGGTCTTGTACTTCTGGAAAGAGCCTGGCGATGAACGATTTCATCAATAACGCACCGCCTCCGCACGGCGGCCAGCCGGTGCTGACGGCGGGCGACGCGCCGGAGACGGCGCGGGCAGCGATGGTGATGATACATGGGCGCGGCGCGGCGGCAGCGGATATTCTGGAACTGGCGCGGGAACTGGCGCCGTCCGGCTTTGTGTATGTTGCGCCGCAGGCCGCTGGCAATGAGTGGTATCCCTATCGCTTCCTGGAGCCGCTGGAGCGCAACGAGCCGGGGCTGTCGTCGGGTCTGGCAACGATTGCGACGCTGCTGGCGCAGGTACGCCAGGCGGGCATCCCGCCGGAGCGGACCATGCTGCTGGGATTTTCGCAGGGCGCGTGTTTGATGCTGGAATATGTCGCGCGCCACGCCTGCCGCTGTGGCGGAGTCGTCGGGCTGAGCGGCGCGCTGATCGGCCCCGACGATACGCCGCGCGACTATCCTGGCTCGCTTGGAGGAACGCCGGTCTTCCTGGGGTGCAGCGATGTTGACCCGCATATCCCCAAAGCGCGGGCCGAAGCAGCAGCAGACGTTTTTCGGCGATTGGGCGGCGATGTGACGCTGTGCCTGTATCCAGGCATGGGGCATACGGTCAATCGGGATGAACTGGCGTTTATACGCGGGATACAAGACGCGCTGCTGGCGTAGCGCGTCACGCGCTGGCCTGCTGCTGCCACATCTCTTCGGCTACCTCTTCAATCCAGGGGCACCATTCGACCTTGAGCGGCACGCCCTGCTGCCTGAGCCAGCCGAGGGTGGCGCGCAGCAGGATGGGCCGATACTTGGGGTAGGTCTGCCAGCAGAGGCGCGCCGCCTCGCGGACGACGGCCTCTTCGCTCAGATAGAAGGCGCTGCTGTGCAGCATCTCGGCCAGTCCCTCCAGCGAGGAGGCTTCTATCTGCGCGATGCGCGGCATGTTGGCTTTGGGGCGCATGGCGGGAGGCATGGGCGGCGCGTCGGCTGGCAGCGGGGCGGGTGCTTCTTCCGCTGCTCTCAACGGGACCGGGGCGCTGCGTTCCTGTGGGTTGACTTGTGGGGGGGCTTGCACCCCCTGGGACGATGGGAACGATGGGAACGCTTGTGCGCGGAGCCGCTCTGTGCCTGCTCTCGCAACATGGTCAGGCGTTCCACCGCTCTCTGGGATGGGAACGTTTGATGGATTTCCTCCCTGAACGTTCCTATCGTTCCCACTCTCAGGAGGGGTGGAACGCTTTTCATCAGCAAGGCCATGTTCTCGTCCCGCTCTATGACTGGCCTCGTCTTCACCATCGTTCCCATCGTTCCCATCGTTCCCATCGTCCCAGGTATTCACCGAGGGACGATATTTGCCAAAGCCCGGCGTGATGACATCGCCATCGTGGAGCATACGCATCAGCAGCTTCCTGATGGCAGAGGGCGTCTTGCCCAACTGCATGGCTACCTGCGTCGGCGTCATGGGTTCCTGGCTGGCCTGAAGGACGCGCAGCACCTGGGTGCGCTCTGGCGTTTTGGCCCCGGCTTCGGGCGGGTCGGTGATCGTCCAGGCGCCCGTCGCGCCGTCAAAGTGCAGGTGCAGTTCCACGCCGTTGAGTTCGCGGCCATCGCCAATCAGCGTGGCGTCGGTCTTGCCGCGCTCGCGGCGCAGCACCAGGATATTATCGGCCACGCCGTTCAGCCCCTGCGTGGCGTTGACCTCATCCAGCGGGTCTTCGCGGCTCTCCTTGCCGGTATGGTGAATGACCAGGATGCCGACTTCATACTGATGGGCCAGCGCCTGGACCAGTTCCAGCGAGGCGTAATCCTCGCCATAGAGCGTGGGGCTGTTCCGGCTGCGCCCGCGAATCTTGGCGAAGGTGTCGAGAATGATGAGCCGGGCGCTGGGGTTGGCTTGCAGCCAGAGTTGCAGGTCGGCCAGCCCGCCTTCGTCCAGGCGGCGCCACTGGGTATGGATGTCGAATGGCCCGACTGGCTCTTTGCCCTGCAAAAGCTGGCGGGTGCGGGCGTTCAGCCGCTTCTTGCTGTCTTCCAGGGCCAGGTACAGGACCGGGCCTGGCTCAACGTTGACCTTGCCCAGGGCCAATCCGCCGGAGGCAATCGCCAGCGCCAGCCCCAACGCCATCCAGGACTTGCCCAGCTTGGGCTTGGCCGCCAGCAGGGTCAGGCCCTCCGGGATAAGGCCGGGCACAATCCAGCGCGTGGGAGACATTTCTTCGCGGAGCAGCGATTGAATGGTTTGCAGGCCGGGGACCAGCACGGCCAGTTGGGCGCGGGCTTCCTCTGGCGAGAGGTCGTCCGGCGGCTCCGGCGGGCGGCGGCCCGGAGATTCGCCAGCCTGCGCGGCGCCCCGCGCGCGGGCGGTGCCGCGAGAGCCGCCCGCCAGAGCGGCGCTCTGGTTGTCTGCGGCGGCCTGGAGGATCAGGGCGGCGTAGTAGTGGGCGTTGTTGGGCGCGGGCACGGCAGGCACCAGGCTGGCGATGTAGTCGCTGCCGCCCGCGCGCGCAAGCTGGCCGGTAACGTCCAGACGCCTGGTGAGGGCAGGGGCAGTCAGGGGCAGGCCATCTTCGTTCAACTGGCGCAGCGTGGCGAAGATGATGGCGTGCGCGTCGCGGGAGAAGTCGGCGGGCTGCAACGCGCGCGCGGCAACCAGAGCGGTGGGTTCGGTCAGGAGCTTGCCGAGCAGGGCTTGCTCGGCTTCAATAGGATCAAGCTGAGGGGCTGTGATGACAGGCATCTTCATCCTCCACACAAGAAAAACCACAACGAGGGCCAGGGTGGCCCATTCAACAGCAGAACCCCCCCTCCAGGGGGAAGCCTCTGGCCGGGGTGGTCGCGTGGGCGTCCTGATGGCCTGCGCGCCAGGGCCGAAGGAACGCCGCGCCAATCCCCGGCGCAGCAGGCAGCCGGAGGGGGAACGCCGCGCATCTGCTCCCCACGCGAGCGCGTGGGCGTTCTGAGCAGGCGCTTAATCTTACTATAGAACAAATGTTCTAATTTGTCAAGAGACAGGCAGCGTTTACCGGATGGCAGCGGCTACGACTGCTGATAGGTGGTGATGATGCTGCCGTCGAGGGCGTTCCAGACGCGCACTGCGCCATCGTCGCTGCCGAAGGCGATCACTTCCTGTGTTTTATCTGGCATCCAGGCTAAAGTTCGCACAGCAGCGCTGCCTTTCGTATAGGAGTTCTGGACGGCATTCCCTGCTGTCCATACCAGGACGGTACCGTTCTGGTCGCCAGCAGCGAGGTATTTGCCATCGGGAGACCAGGCCAGCGCGGTGATGTGTTGACTCCCCGTATAGCTCACGGGACTCTGGCCCGTTGTGGCGTCCCAGGCCACCACATTGCCTCCTGCATCTGCTGAGGCGATGCGTTTGCTGCCGGGCGCCCAGGCCAGCGCGGTGATTGCCTGGTCATCCCGGTAGGTGTAGACGGGTTGCAAGGATGTGCCATCCAGGATATGGACTGTCCCATCGCTGCATCCGGCGGCCAGATAGCGCCCATCAGGGGACCAGGCAACCGCCGTCATAGCGCCGCTCTGCTGCTGCGAGGTCACTTGCTGGATTCCACTGGTGGCATTGACCACTCCCACAATGCCATTGGCGTAGGCCAGGGCAAGATACCGGCTATCGGGCGACCAGGCGAGCGCATTGATCCTGGTATAGATCGGGAATCTGCCTACCAGACTTCCTTCGGGTTGCCAGACCTCATATTCGCCCTTGTTGCCTATCGCGGCAATATAGTCTCCATCGGGCGACCAGGCCAGCGAAATGACCTGGGAAAAATCACTGTTCAGGGCCGTCACTTGCTGTGGGTCGGCCACATCCCAGATTTGAATGCTGCTGGCGTCGCCAGCGGAGGCAATCTGCTTGCCATTGGGCGACCAGGCCAGCGTGTAGACTGGAACGGCGCTCGTGCCGGGCGTGCCAGAGGGAGCGGGCGTGTCATCACCAGGGATGATATTCTGGCCGCTCAAAACCGACCCGACGGAGCCAAGCAGGGCAAAGAAGAGCGGTATCCCTATGCAGAGCGCCAGCGGGAGCAGCAGCCAGGAGGCGACCTTGAACCCCTGGTAGTTTGGGGATGGCCGAAGCTGTCCAGGCGGTGTTTGCGGCCAGGTGGGCGGCGCTCCCGACGGGGCAGCCAGCGGCGCGCCGGGAGGGCGAGGGCTGGTGAGCGTGTGCTGCTGCGGCCAGGCGGGCGGCGGCGCTGGCGGATAGACAGGCGGCGCGCCGAGGGGGCGTTGGCTGGTCAGGGTGGTGGTGACTCGTGGATACGCGCCGGTCAGGGCCGGATAGTCGCCGTACCAGGGCGTCTCGTTGCTGAGCAGACGCTCCAGGTCGCGCCGGACGACATCCATTGTCGCTGGGCGCTTCTCGGCGTCGATCTCCACCATGCGCTCAATCAGCCGCGAAAGGCCGACGGGACGGCGCATCGTCAGCGGCGTGAAGCGAAACGGCTTATCCGAGGGATCAATGCCGGTGAGCAAGTGATGCAGCAGCGCGCCCAGGCTGTAGACATCGGAGCGCGGCGTGGTCTGGGTTTTGCCGTATTGCTCTGGCGCGGCGTAGCCGGGCGAGCCAAAGGCGATGGTATCTCTGGCCTGGCCGGGCTTGAACAGGCGGGCGATACCAAAGTCAATCAGATAGATGTGTCCATCGGGCGCGCGCATCACATTCGCCGGTTTCAGGTCGCGGAAGATAATCGGCGGCTGGCGGCTATGCAGATAGCCCAGCACGTCGGTCAGTTGCAGGCCAAGCTGAAGCGCTTCTCTCACCGGCAGATGGCCGCCGCGCTGGGCCAGATAGGCTTCCAGCGTCTGGCCCTCGATGAAGTCCATCACCAGATAAAGCTGCCCGTTTTCCTCGAACTGCTCGTAGATGCGCGGCAGATGGGGATGCGACAGCCTGGCAAGCAGGAGCGCTTCGCGGTGAAATGCCTCGCTGGCCTCTTGCAATTCTGCCGGGGTGAGGGCGCGCGGGTTCATCTCTTTGATGGCGACCAGCCGGTTGCCTAGCTGCGTATCTTCCGCCTTATAGACCGCGCCAAAGCCGCCCGTCCCAATCCGTTGCAGCCGCCGGTAGCGCTGGTGCATCAGCGCCTGGCGCTCCTGCGAGATGCTCTCCGGGAGGGCGGCGGCGTCAGCAAGCGCCTGCCCACAGGCGAAACAGGCGGTGGCCTCAGTGGTATTCACTGCCCCACAGCGGGGGCAATAGGGAGAAGCGCTCATAGGAATCGTTCACGCTCCCCTGGCATCAAGCCGGACTCGCATTGCTCCAACCAGTCTGCTGTACATATTGTAGTCCTGCTGAGCCAGTCCGTCAAACGAGCAAAAGAGCAATGGGTCATGAACCGTCTCGCGTTGTAACTTTGCGACGTTTCTGCTTCTCCTATATTCCGTGCTGGCACGCAATCCGCACATGCCCGCGTGACGCGCGACGATAGATGTCTTTCAGAAAAGATGAGGACTCCATGTTACAAGAAGAGCTTGTTCGAGACGCGAAACCGATCTCTGCGCCGCTGCCCAGGCCGCTGCTGCGCGGCTGGTTTCACGCGGCAGCCGCCCTGGGCGCTGTCCTGGTGATGCTCGCCCTCTGCTGGCAAAGCCGCAGTGACTTCTCGCGCCTGCTTTCGATGGCCGTCTATGGTCTGAGCATGATCGAATTATATACCGTCAGCGCTCTGTATCATCTTGTCACCTGGAGCGCGGCGCGGCGCAAGCGGCTGCGGGCGCTGGATCACGCCAATATCTTTGTGCTGATCGCCGGAACCTATACGCCGCTCTGTTTCAATATCTTGAGCGGCGGGCTGCGTCTCGCCATGCTGGTCGCGGTCTGGGTGCTGGCGATCAGCGGGGTGTGGCTGGCGGTCTTCAGGCCACAGACGCCGCGCGCCATTGCCACCGCGCTGTATATCGGGATCGGCTGGATTGGCGTGCTGGCGCTGCCCGCCTTTCTGAGCCTGTTGCCCTGGATGGCGACTGCTCTGTTGGTGGCTGGCGGGCTGCTCTATACGGTTGGCGGTGTGATCTACGCGCGGCGCTGGCCGAATCCGTTCCCGCGCGTCTTTGGCTATCACGAGATTTTTCATCTTTTCGTGATTGCCGCAGGCGCGCTGTTCACCCTTGTAATCTGGGTCTGGGCGCTGCCGTTCCCCAGAAGATGAGAGATGGGCCAGCCAGTCCTTCGGCGAATAATGACGTTGTACCACAGAGTGCGGCCACTGTGCCAACCATGCGGCGCATACATGCGCCGCGAAGGTGCCCAGGGCCAGCCAATCGCCCTGGCCGACTCGCAACCCGCTTGCGGGTTTCCTGGCGGCAGGCCCCTGGCGGCCACTTGCATGGCCGATGGGGCAGGGGCTTAGGGCGCGATGGCGATCACGCGCAGCGGGCTGCCGGAGCCGTCCACGATCTTGAGCGGCGCGGCGATGACGATGGCGCCCGTTGGCGGAAGTTGGTCCAGGTTGATGAGGCTGGTGATGCCAAACTTGCCCGCCCCGTGCATAAAGGTGTGGTTAGGGAACGCTGGCTCGAAGCGGCCCGCCTGCCCGGCATCGGTGCCGACGGTCTCCACGCCCACGCCCAGAATGTCGCGCTCTTGAATCAACCACTGCGAGCAGGTCTGATGGAAGCCGGGCGAGTGCGCGCCATCGGCCTTGACGTTGAGGAACGCCTCGCGGGTGGTGCGTTTGCTCCAGCCGGTATGCAGCAGCACCCACGCGCCCGCCGGGATGCGGCCATGCTGCTGTTCCCACGCCTGGACGCGCTCAATGCTCAGCAGAAAATCTTCGTCTTTTGCGACATCGGCGGTGACATCGATCACGCAGGCGGGACCGATGAACTTGCGCGGGGGAATGGTGTCGGTGGCGTTGTTGGGCAGGTCTTTGCCCGTGACCCAATGGATGGGCGCGTCAAAGTGCGTGCCGGTATGCTCGCCCAGGTTGAGGATGTTCCAGTACCAGCCTGGCCCGCGCTCGTTATAGCGCGAGATTTCCGTGATGGTCAGCCCTGGCGAGGGCGCGAACATGGGGGGCAGATCAATGACCGGCGTGTCCGGCCCCAGCGGCGTGGTCAGGTCAACGACCCGCAGCCGCCCGGCGTTGAGTTCTTCCAAGAGTTGGGATAAGACGTTGCTTGCCATTGGTATCTCCTTCTACGCTTGCGTTTGCTTGCGCCGCGCTTCCAGCGCCCGCTTGAACTGGAAACGGTTCTCCAGCAGGGGCAGGTCCATATGGAACGATTTGGGGCCAACGGCCTCGACTTTGGCAATGATCGCGGTGAGCGTGTGGCTTGCCAGAGCGCTTGCCACAGCGGCCTTCAGGCCGTCGGGCGTGCCTGCCTCCAGCACCGCTGGCACGCCGGAGGCTCTGGCGATGCCCGCCAGATCGGTGCCGGTGCTGGTCGCGGTTGGGAAGCCGCCAACTGAAAGCAGGCTCTCGTTGTCAAAGACGATATGCAGCAGGTTGCCCGGCTTGTAGCGCGCCATCGTGCTGAGCGTTCCAAGGTTCATGAGCAGCGAGCCATCGCCGTCCAGCACCACCACCTGCTGGTCCGGCATTGCCAGCGCAATGCCCAGGCCCATTGACGAGGCCAGGCCCATCGCGTGTTCGAGATAGAAGAAATTATGGCGATGGCCGAGCGTATAGAGTTCCGCCGCTACCGCGCCCATGATGGTAACGACGATGCGATCTTGCAAGTCGGGGTAGATGGCCTCTAAGGCGTCAACGCGCAGCATGATGTCAGTCCTCCCACATGAGTTCGCGCGAGAGTAACACAGCGACGGGATGCAGGGCGGCGTTCGCCAGCGTTTGCGCGTCTTTGATGCGCCGCGTCACGTCGGCGGGATTGGTCAGGTGCCAGATCGGGATGTTGAGGGCGCGCAAAATGGGTTCGGTTGCCAGGCCGCCCTGCGTCTGCCAGGGGTCTTTCTCGCCCATATGCCCGCGATAGCTGATGAGCATGAGCAGGGGTATTTTGTAGAGCAGGGCCAGCGAGACAATGGGGTTGATGGCCGCCAGAAAGCCGTGATTCTGCATCAGCAGCGCGGAGTTGACGCCCGCCAGGTGCGCGCCCGCCGAGATGCCAATGCCCTCTTCTTCTTTGGCGAGGCGCACCAGGGTCATGTCGGGGTCGTCGTCGGCCATACGGATGAGATGGACGAGCCAGGTTTCGGGGAGCGCGGAGATGATCTTGACATCGCAGGCTTTGAGGGCGTCATAGATCAGCCTGGAGTTGGTGACAGAGACGGGCATGATTCCCTCCAGGAAAAGCGCTAAGGTCCAACAGGCGAAGCATGGATGCACAAGGGAGGTATTCACCGCGCCCAGTCTAGCACAAGTTATGCTGCAAGGGCAAGGTGGGCGGAGAACCTGGCAGCCAACCCTTGACAAACAGCGCTCTGCGCCTGTTATACTTTTCCTGTTGCCGTTTTTTTCGCTTCCATTGGTGCCCTCAGACACCGATGAGCCGCCTGGATGGAGTGCCGAAGGCATAGGCCAGACCAGGCAAGACGCACCCCCGGCCTCGCTGGCCGAAATAGAAAGCAAGGAGGTAGAGAGATGCGGACGATCAGACATGGCCCTCCTGAGCAAGTTCGCCTGCACCTCAGACTTGTCCTCGCCCACCAGCAAGATCAGGTGGTAGGGCTGGCGTTTCATCCAGCACTTCCATTTCTGGCAAGCGTTGATGGAAGTGGTACCTTGCGGCTCTGGAACCTGGAGACAGGCGGCGCGAGCCTGCTTGCCAAGGGGGAGCATAGCCGTCTTTCCTGTGTTGCCTATCACCCTGATGGGCATCTGCTGGCAACAGGCGATGAGGAAGGGATGATCTGGCTCTGGGATACTACCAGCGGAGGATACCCCCAGCCGCGCGCCAGCCACCGCCTGGCGCTGCTCACCGTTGTCTTTAGCCCGGATGGGCGGCTGCTCGCCAGCAGTGCCCTGGATGGGAGCGCCGCGCTCTGGCGGCTAGAGGCTGCGGCCCCGCCGATCATCCTGGCAGGCCATACAGATATTGTCGAGAGTATGGCCTTTCACCCTGGCCGCCAGCTTCTTGCGACTGCCGCGCAAGATGGGAGCGTGCGGTTCTGGCAGCCCATGACCGGCAACCCGCTGGCGCTGCTCTTCCAGGGCGAGGGGTGGGTGAACAGCATCGCCTTCAGCCCGGATGGGCAATGGCTGGCTGGTGGCCTGGAGATGGGCGAGGCGCTCGTCTGGGAACTGCACAGCGGGCGGGTCGCCCGGCGCCTGACGGGGCACCAGGAGAGCATCCTGAGCGTGGCCTTCAGCCCAGATAGCCGCATCCTGGCGACGGGAGGGCAGGATAGCACGGCGCGGCTCTGGTCGGTTGAGACGGGCCGACTGCTGGCGACGGCGAGCGGGCATAAAGAGGCGGTGTCCCGCGTGGCTTTCTGGCCCCAGGGAACGGCTGCGCCAGGAGCGGCTTCGGCTCCGCTGCTGGCGGCGGAACCCTTTTTGCTGGCGACTGGCAGCCGCGATGGGAGCGTGCGGCTCTGGTCGGTTGTAACCGAACCATGAAAGCTCTCGACGAGGCGTGATACCGCCCATCTTATAGCAGGCGGCTGGCAGAAGATTGCCTGCGGAAAGGATAAGCAATCATGCGTTTTCTGGGCTGGTTTCGCCGCCGCGCGCCAGAAGGGCAGGGAACATCCAGGCGTTGGGCGTGGCTCGGTGGGCGGCGCGTGCTGGTGGGCACCCCGTATGTGATGCCTAAAGACAAGGTGGAGGGGGACCGGCTTGACCTCCAGCATCATCTCTACAGGCTGCTGCTGGGTCGCAATTATTTTGCGCGCCTGCGCCAGCCGCGCGCCATCCTTGATGTGGCCTGCGGGACAGGTATCTGGTGCCGGGAGATGGCGCTGGAATTTCCGCGCGCGCAGGTGGTAGGGTTCGATATTGACCGCACGCCGCTGGAGGCGTCGCTGGCGCGGCTCGGCCCAGGCGGCCAGTTTCCCCCCAATTTCAAATTCCTGGAGGCCAATGCCCTGGAGCGTTTCCCCTTTGAGGACGAGTCGTTTGATTTTACGCATGCGCGGGCGATCTCGCCCTTTTTGCCTGTGGCCCGCTGGCCCGATGTCGTGGCAGAGATGGTGCGCGTGACCTGCATCGGCGGCTATGTCGAGCTGGTGGATTTCGATATGGCTGGCGCTGTCAGCACGAGCCAGGCATTCAATACCCTCTGGAGAGCGTTGCAGAAGATGATGGAGGGGCGTGGGCTGCATACCGGCGCTGCCCCCCATCTGGCAGAGTATCTGCGCCGGGCTGGTCTGGCGCATGTGCAAGAGCGGCGGGCCATTGCCGGAGCCGGGCGGCAGGCCAGCCGCCAGCGGCGCCTGCTGGTGACTGATCTGCTCTCCATCCTGACCAACGTGCAGCCTGTGATGGTGCGGATGGGCGTGCTGCCGGAGGCAAGCTATCAAGAGACGCTGGAGCGCGCCCGCGCTGAACTGCTGCAAGTGGGAATAACGCAGCCGGTGGCCTTCGCCTTTGGGCAGCGGTTGTAAAAGCAGCAAAGCCGGGTTCTCCGACGAGATTTTTTGGGCAAACCTGGACGATTCTGTTGGTAGAAAACCAGGTCAGGGTGTCACGCTGGGAACGATGGGAACGCTTGCGCGTGGGGCCGCGCTGTGCCTGGGCTGGCAAAACACGCCAGCGTGACACCCTGACCTGGAGGGTGTCACGCTGGATACTCTGACAGTACAGGCTCTCAGAGAATCAGCGAGAGGTCGCCAAACTCGTGCCAGAGGTAGCCCTCTGCGATGGCCTCCTGATAGGCGCGCAGCACCAGCGCCTGATCGCCGGTAAACGCCGTTGCCAGCACGAGCCGCGTGCTTTTGGCTTCGTGCAATCCGGTGACAAGGGCGTCAATGGCTTTGAAGCGATAGCCGGGCGTGATATAGAGACTGGTCCAGCCCTCGCCTGGGTGAACGATGCCCTGCTCGTCGGCGACGGTCTCCAGCGTGCGGGTAGGCGTCGTGCCGATGGCGACGATCCGGCCACCCCGCGCGCGGGCAGCGTTGATCGTCTCGGCAGCTTCGGGCGAGACCTGATACCACTCCTCGTACATCGTGTGCTGCTCGACCTGCTCGGTCTCGATGTCAATATTGCTGACGCCGGTATGCAAAATGATCTGGGCCAGCGCTACGCCCATGCCCTCAATCTTTGCCAGCAGTTCGGGCGTGAAGGCGCGGCCTGCCGAGGGCATTTCGGATGAGCCAGGCACGGCAGCGTAGGTCGTCTGGTAATATTCCAGGTTCCAGCGCTCGGTCACATAGTCATATTTGATCGGGCGGCCCAGGATTTCCAGCCAGCTTGTGATGGGCCGATCTGTCGGGTCAAACTGGATTTCCCAGAGCTTGGGGATGTCCTCGCGCTTTTTCTTGACTACAGCCGTCAAAGCGCCCTCGCCAAAGGCCAGCCGCAGCCCAGGCTGGATGACGGCGCTGTCGGGCTTGAAGACGGCCTGCCAGGTGCGCCCGCCGCCGTTGCTGGTGGTCGAGAAGTGCGAGGAGAGGCGCATCTCGATCTCCTGCCCATCGCTGGTGACGCCGGGCAGGGCCGCCGGAATGGTGCTGCTGATGTTCAGCACGACGACATCTCCAGCTTTCAGATAGTCGGTGATCTCGTAGAAGCGGCGATGCTCGATCTGGCCGCTGTCTCGATGGATCACCAGCAGGCGCGCGTGATCGCGCGGCTGGCCTCTGGCTTCTGGCGGGGCCGAGGCTTCCAGTTCCTTGGGTATCGTGAAGTGCATGTCTTCCAGTTTCATGGGGCTGCCTCATTCTTCTTCTGGTGGCTGGAACCCTGGCGCGTCAAAGCGCTGGCCCGTCACGCTGGCCGCCGCGTCGGAGGCGAGCCAGAGAAAGATGTCCGTGACGGTGAAGGGGTCTAGCCGGTCGCTGATGTCTTCGCCGGGGAAGGCAAGCTGGTGCATCTCCGTCCGCAAATCGCCGGGATTGACGGCGTTGACGCGCACGCCAGTGCCTTCCAGTTCGGCGGCCCAGCTTTCGGTAATCAGTTCCAGCGCGGCTTTGGCGGCGCCATAGCCGCCCCAGCCAGGATAGCCGGTCTGCCCGGCGTCGGAGGTCACGTTGATAATCAGGCCGCGTTTCTGCGCCAGCATGTGCGGCAAGACGGCCTGGGTCATCAGCACGGGGCCAATCGTGTTGGCGCGAAAGATTTCGGCCAGGTCAGCGGCGGCAAAGTCGGCCATGTTTGGGCGCGGGCTGGGGCCAAGGATGCCTGCGTTGTTGACCAGCACGTCAATCCGGCCAAAATGGGCAAGCGCTGTCTCCACCAGGCGGGCAATGCCGCCGGGCTGCGTGGCGTCGGCGGGCAGCGCGAGTACCGGCGCGCCTTTGACGGCCAGTTCGCTGCGCGTGGCTTCCAGTGCG